>Ga0209344_10002595_pt1 | contig 19655 bp, 14 predicted proteins | sample Cruoilmetagenom6_FD_187293 | JGI IMG/M metagenome (GOLD analysis project Ga0209344, IMG submission 187293) | Oil polluted marine microbial communities from Coal Oil Point, Santa Barbara, California, USA - Santa Barbara Oil Seep Sample 6 (SPAdes)... | ecosystem: Environmental > Aquatic > Marine... | reverse complement strand
GTGTTGGGTCTTCACCTTCACGCTTAAATGGGAACAAACCAGCGGTATATGGGAATTCACCCGGGACGTTTTCTTGTAAAATCCACTTAAGAATATCGCCCCAACCTTGATACTTAGGCATGCTGATTTTTGGAATATCAGAGCCAGATAACGATTTAGTATGGGTTTGGATAGCAAGCTCTTTATTACGAACTTTAAATTTAAACTCTGGGTCTTTGTAACGTTGAACTTTGTCGGCCCATTGCTCGATTAACAATTTGTTTTTCGGGTCTAGGTCTAACTCAACTTTCTTGTAAAGTGTTTCAAGTTGCTGAGCTAATTCACCACCACTTTCTTCACCAGAAGTTGAGGTATGAGCTTTTGCCGTTTCAATTGCTTGATGAATACCGTAAAGTTTTTGCGCAACGTTGGCTTGCTGCTCAACCCAGGCATCGTAACCACGGTTATTTTCAGAAATTTCAGACAAGTAGCGTACGCGCTTACCTGGAATAACACTGCTCTTTTCAGCCAAAGTACCTTCGGTTGAAAGGATTGAAGCAATTTCTAAATTTGCTTTGGTATTTAAGGCAGTAATCACCGCGTTATAAAGCTCAGTCATACCACGGTCGTTAAACTGTGATGCGATAGTGCCATATACTGGTACTTCATCGTCACCCGCTTCAAACATGCCACGGTTACGTTTATATTGTTTTTTCACATCACGAAGTGCATCGAGTGCGCCACGCTTATCAAATTTATTCAACGCAATAATGTCAGCAAAATCGAGCATATCAATTTTTTCAAGCTGCGTTGCTGCGCCGTATTCTGGCGTCATTACATATAAAGAAACATCTGAATGTTCTTCAATTTCTGTATCTGACTGGCCGATACCTGAGGTTTCTAAAACGATTAAATCAAAGTCGGTTGCTTTTAAAATATCGAGCGTGTCATTAACATAAACCGATAACGCTAGGTTTGACTGACGAGTTGCTAACGAGCGCATATAAACACGGTCGTTATTTACCGCGTTCATGCGAATACGATCACCTAGTAATGCGCCACCCGTTTTACGTTTTGACGGGTCAACCGAGACAATAGCGATTTTGCTGTCGTCAGTTGCCATTAAAAAGCGGCGAATTAATTCATCAACCAATGAAGATTTACCTGCACCACCCGTACCTGTTATACCTAATACTGGAGTTTTGCTGATTTTGGCTATTTTGCGTATTTTTTCAAGATCGGCTTTATTTTCTTCAGGGGCGTTTTCAGCTGCTGAGATCAAGCGTGCAATCGCTTGTTTTTTATCTTGTAATGGAATGGCTTTCTTTAAATTAGCAACATCATCTTTTTTAACATCTAAGCCGGTTTTAAAATCACAACGCTCAAGCATGTCATCAATCATACCTAACAAGCCAAGTTCACGACCGTCATCAGGAGAGTAAATACGGGTAATGCCGTAATCTTGTAGCATTTTAATTTCATCTGGCAAAATAACACCGCCGCCGCCGCCAACAATACGAATATGCTCACAGCCACGTTCTTTTAATAGGTCGTACATATACTTAAAGTATTCGTTATGACCCCCTTGATAAGACGTCATGGCGATAGCGTTTGCATCTTCTTGAATGGCGGTATTGACCACTTCTTCAACACTGCGGTCATGACCAAGATGAATAACTTCTGCGCCACTTGCTTGCAAAATTCTACGCATAATATTAATGGCGGCGTCATGGCCGTCAAACAAAGATGCGGCGGTAACAATGCGGATCTTATTTTTTAACTGATATCTTTCAGTATTCATCTCATACTCTCTTATTAATCAAAGTCGCTTGGTCACAATGGCTACTCGTTAATTATTAGTTTATTAATAACAGCGCAGCGTCAACATTATGGCGCAATAAATTCCTCAGCAATCACCACGTAAAAGCTATCGATGTACTAGTTTTAGTCGTAAAAGTTGCTAATGGAAACATAGTGGTAAAATTAGAGCACATAAAAAAAGTAATGAACATTGATTTTATTGTCAATTTGATGGACTATATTGTGATTAGACCAGCAGACGCAACAGTAAAAAGCTTTGGATAAAAATGTTATTTTCCAATCAACAGAAATCATCGGATATTCGCTTATTCATTCCAATGTTTTTATTAAAAAAACTATCTAAACATCGGCTAACAGATAGCTTATATCCAGTTTCATTAGGTATCAGTCAAACTAATAACAACTATAAGTTACAGCAAGAAAATAATCATTGCCACAGCTTGATCTACTGCTTGTCCGGTGCCGGCAGACTAGACTACCAAGGCAAGGAAAGAATAATAGAACGTGGCGATCTTGTTATTATTAATCCGAATATCGCCTTTACTTTTACCCTTAATAAAACCACGGATATTATAAATAAACAGCCGAAAAATGAATTATCAGCCAATAACCGTGATAGCAAATCAGCAGACAATATCGTTTACTGGATTAACTTCACTGGCGCGTTAGCCGAAGATTTTGCCGAACGATTATTGATGAAAATGGACAATGGTGTCGCCCATGTTGGAGTACTAGGCAATATTGTTAGTGACTTTGATCACTTGTTAGCTTTGGGCGCGCGGGGCTATACCGCCACTAACGTTATTCATGCCGTGCATATTTTACAACAAGCCTTGAGCTTTCTCGCCCTCCAACTACGCTTGACCATGTTTAATGATAGTTCGAGTTTTGATTTGGAAGCAGTAGAAGCGTTAATGCGCAACAGCTTACATCATGAGCTCAGCCTAGATACGCTGGCGCACTATAGCCAATTATCGAAATTTCACTTTGCAAAAAAATTTAAAGAATTAACCGATAGCTCGCCGATCCAACACTTTATTAATATGAAAATTCAACATGCCTGCACGCAGCTCGACAATAGTGATATTGCCATTAAAGATATCGCCAACAGCTTAGGTTATAGTGACCCGTATTACTTTTCACGACTCTTTAAAAAGCTAGTCGGTATTTCACCAAAGCAATATCGAGACTCTCGCCATCGCTCTTAACTCCGCGGCTATTTATAGCACAGTATTAGCGATAGTAAGCTTTACTCAGTCAGCAATATTAACTAACCTGAATTATTACCCTAAATGATGCTTGTTTATGGCTATGAAAATTCAGCATCTCTAACTTTAAAAAGGAACTTACCTTGAATATAAGTACGGCGAAGTCAGTTTTACAAAACACTTTTGGCTATGCTGATTTTCGTCATCAACAAGCAAAAATAATCGCTGAATTAATCAATGGTAATGATGTTTTTACACTGATGCCAACCGGGGGCGGAAAATCATTATGCTATCAAATACCGGCTATGGTGTTAAATGGTGTTGGCATAGTGGTATCGCCTCTGATCGCTTTGATGAAAGATCAAGTGGATGCGTTAAAGCTGCAAGGGGTAAAAGCAGAGTTCTTAAATTCATCACAAGATTATCAGCAACAACGTCATGTTGAGCAGCTGCTCGTATCAGGGCATTTAGATTTATTATATGTCGCGCCGGAAAGGTTATTAAGCGCTGCTTTTTTAAGCCTGATTGATAACGTAGCTATTGCCTTATTTGCCTTTGATGAGGCCCACTGTGTCTCTCAATGGGGCCACGACTTTAGACCAGAATATCAACAGCTCGCCATCATAAGTGATAGGTATCCTAACACGCCTAAAATCGCCTTAACCGCGACTGCGGATCTAAAAACCCGCGCGGAAATCGTCGAGGTTTTGCATTTAACTGCTGCTAAAGTTTTTGTCCATAGTTTTGATAGAGCCAATATTCACTATCGCATTAGCGAACAAAAAAATAGTAAAGAACAACTACTAAGCTTTATTAATACCGAACATCGCCATGATGCCGGTATTGTGTATTGTCTTTCTAGAAAATCGGTCGAGTCAACTGCGCAGTGGTTATCTGAGCAAGGCAAAGTTGCCTTACCCTACCATGCTGGTTTGGCCAGTGAACTTAAAGATAATAACCAACAGCGCTTTCTTAGAGAAGATGGCATCATCATTGTCGCGACCATTGCCTTTGGTATGGGTATTGATAAGCCGGACGTGCGATTTGTTGCGCATTTAAATTTACCTAAAAGTATTGAGGCCTATTATCAAGAAACGGGTCGCGCCGGTAGAGATGGCTTACCGGCTAATACTTGGCTAGCGTATGGCATGCAAGATGTTATCAAGCTAAAACAAATGGCAAGTCAAAGTGAGGGTAATGAACAGTTTAAATTTATCACCCAGCGTAAAATAGATGCCCTACTCGGCTACTGCGAAGTGAGCTCCTGTCGCCGGCAAGTATTATTAAATTACTTTGGTGAAACACTCGCACAGCCTTGTGGCAATTGTGATAACTGCGTCAATCCGCCAGTGACATGGGATGGCACAAGTGCTGCTAGAAAAGCGCTGTCAACGGTATATAGAACTGGCCAAAGATTTGGCGTTGGTCATCAAATCGATGTGCTTACCGGTAAAAAAACACCCAAAATTATTAATCTAAAGCACGATGAACTTTCAACCTATAATATCGGCACTGAACTCAGCGCCGTTGAATGGCAAACGGTTTTTAGGCAACTGATTTCAATGGCCTATTTAGCTGTTGAAATAGACTACGGTGTTTTAAAGTTGACCGAAAAAGCTCGGCCGTTATTAAAAGGTGAATCTACTATTCAACTTAAGGTACAAAAGTATAAAAAATCAACAAAAACACAAAGCCAAAACAAAAAGCAGGCTATTGCCAGTGAGTTATCCAGCGAAGAAAGCGCTAACTTTGAAAAGCTAAAACAGCAACGTGCCTTGTGGGCAAAAGCGCGGAACGTGCCGGCATATGTAGTATTTCATGACGCTACCTTGATGGATATCGTCAGAATAAATCCAAAAAACACCCATCAACTGCTTGATGTTAACGGCATAGGCAAAACCAAGCTTGAGCTATATGGCCAAGAAATTATTGCACTATTAAGCTAGTCCCAGTTTGCAGTATATCTATCTAGGTCGAGTAAAGTAGAATAAAGACGAATCCAGTATAATAAAAGTGGTAATAAAATAAGCGCAGTAATCTAGTAGAGCTTAAGATAACCGTATAGTTAGATAAGTTAGTTTACACGCTAATACTAGCGAAAATTAAGACGGTGTTATCATCACAAAACTGCGCCGTTAGCAAAAATTAACCACTGCACTTAACCAACACGCAATACCATTACCAGTAATCAGTGACATGAATATAGGACACCATAATGACGGATAAAACATATCCAGCGCCCATTAAAACAGCCATCGTGGGTTACGGTTTTTCGGCAAAAACCTTCCATCTTCCTTTTATCGATACTTTGGCTGATTTTGAGGTCACGGCAATCAGCTCCAGCCAAGAAAAACTCGTTAAACAAGACTGGCCTAAAGCTAAGCATTATTTTAGCGCCGAAGAGATGCTGCAAAAGAGTGATGCCCAGTTAGTGATAATTACCGCGCCAAATGATGTCCATTACTCGCTCGCGAAATTAGCATTAGAAAATAATAAGCATGTGATCTTAGAAAAGCCTTTTGTCACTCAAATAGCCGATGGGGAAGCCTTGATCGCTTTAGCAAAAGAAAAAGCGCTGGTGTTAAGTGTTTATCAAAATCGTCGTTGGGACGGAGACTTTCTCACCGTTAAAAAATTAATAGCAGAAAATACCTTAGGTAATATAAAACATTTTGAATCTCATTTTGACCGTTTTCGTCCTAACGTTAGCCAACGCTGGCGAGAACAAGCACAAGATGGCGGCGGTATATTATTCGATTTAGGCCCACACTTGATCGATCAGGCCTTACAATTATTTGGCTTGCCTACAGCCGTAACAGCGCAATGTGAAATCATGCGTGAGGGCTCAAGCAATATTGATTACTTTAATGTAACCCTGCATTACCCAGATAAACTCGCCCTATTACACGCCTCGTTATTTAGTGCGGGACCCAACTTACGTTTTAGTGTTCAAGGCGATCAAGGTCACTATAGAAAATTAGGCCTAGACCCACAAGAAAGTAGATTAAAGGCCGGTATTCAACCCACGACGGCAGATTGGGGCAAAGAAAACGTTGAAGAATACGGCCATTTATACTTTGCCCAGTCATCACAAGTTGCGGCAACTGAGTGCGGTGGTTATCAACATTTTTATCTAAAAATGGCCGATGCCATTAATAATGGTGCTAAACCTCCAGTATCAGCAGAAGATGCCCTGTGGAATATTCGCCTGATAGCATTGGCGATGGAAAGTAGTCGGTTGGGTAAAAAAATCGCGGTTAAATCATAAGTAAGCGCTGGCAGTATTTATCAGCTGATTTTAGCGTTAACAATAATTTAGCGAATGCTGCGCTAATAGCTGCTAAAACAGTCCCTAAAATAAGCCCAATGCTTCTAGCACCTGCAATATGAAAAGCTCAGTGCATAGAAAACCTCCCTAACTAGCCAATAGATTTTGTCATACGACATATATACCCCCTGATTCATCAATAATAGTCATAAAACCTGATTAAAAGGCAATAAAATATTGCTGCGCGCTTTCTAAGTCTGGAGGGGGCGCAGAGTTGGCAACCAACCTGTCAGCAACTTGATTGCGTTTAAACCCTGACCTTTACACCCATCCGCGCTTTCTAAATGCGAAAAGGGTTTTAGTAAAGTTCGCCATTTCATCTGGTGTGCCTAACGATAAACGATTCCAGTAATTGTCATCGGTCATTTGTCTACCAACGTAAATGCCATTTTGTCGCATATGTTTGGCATAATCGGCTAAGGGCGAACCAATTCGGTGTAACACAAAGTTCGTATCGCTTGGCACATACTCAAGTTCTAATTCAGTCAATGTATTGATCAGTAGTGTTTTTGATAACTGATTATATTCAATACTTTTTGTATAGAATTGTCTGTCATCAAGCGAGGCTGATGCTGCGGCTATGCCAGCAGCACTTAAATTAAAGCCAGCAGCGAACGGGTTAATTTTATTTGCTGTTTGAGTGGTCGCAATACCGTAGCCAATGCGCATACCTGCCATGCCATAGACTTTTGAGAAGGTTCGGCTAATCACCACATTGTCGTTACCTTGCATAATTAAGTCTAATCCGCTTTTGTATCGAGGATTGTTTTGAGCATATGCAAAATAAGCTTCGTCTAATAAAAACAAATGATTACCAGGGGCGTTGTTTATCCAATCAAACAATACCTGAAAATCGACAATATTCCCGGTAGGATTATTAGGGTTACATATATTGATCAACACTGCGCCTTTTTGTGCCATTGCCTGTTTTTTCATGGCAGCAATATTCATTGCAAAATTCTGCTCAACAGGCACTTGTATCACGTTCATATTTTCAGCTTTACAATAATCTCTTAACGCCCCAAACGTTGGTTTAGGTTCAATCATAGTCGCATTTTTTCTCGCAGCATAAGTAGCAATAGCTTGCAATACTTCCGTAGAACCATTACCAAAAATTAACTGTTCAGGCTTAACCTGGTGATAAGCGGCAAGCTGATTTTTAAATGCATCAAAAGACGCGTCGGGATAACGATTACCATACAATTCAATAGCGCGGGTTGCTGCCGACAAAGCTTTTGGGGACATACCTAGCGAATTTTCATTAAAATGTAATAAAAGCGGTGCAGCGTTTTGTCTAAAAGGCAATATTTGACTGCTGTTGGCAAAGACTAAAGGAGAATTGGCCGCTAAGGCTAAACAGCCTGCACCTAAACCCAATTGTTGAATAAATTGTCTACGCGAAATTTGATTGGGTATATTGGGTATAGTGTTCAACGTTAAAACCCCTTTATTAAGTTTGTGTTAGGCTAATACTTCAGCACTGTATTCGTCTTTGTAAGGTATAGCAAACAAGCACGACAGACAATTAAAAATACTAAACGAGTTAAATGCAGCGGGTATAATTCGAAGTAACCTTGTATTAACAGGCCTATCAAAGTTCAGAGATTGAAATCGTCGTTTGATCAGTTCTTAGTATCTATATATTAGATTGTCACCTGAACCGCCAAAGCTCAGATTTAAACTGCTCTGACCCCATTGGTTTATGGTGTCCTCCTCAATGTCATGAGGCGGTGTCCACGAAAATTTATGCCACTCATGATAACTCTGTAGTTATTAATTTAAGTCGTGTCTTTGGGCAATAATGTTAAATTTTATCTCCATGAGGCGATCCTAGAGTTTGCCAAACGAGGCAGCGTTACCTCGTTGGTGTTTCACTTGTTAACACTAACTCTTGACACATTAATCAAACTCGGTTCAAGGATCATTTACTGTATTGCCAACTGCCATGTGCCACGATAAGTACGGTCATTAAACGTAGACGAAGAGTTCGACTCTACGGTTTTGTTTATTCTCACCAAACGCTTACCGGCAATTTTAAATTGTGAGGTTATTTCACTCTGCGCTGACATCGAGAAAAAGATGTAAGCGCTACCTTTTCCTGAGTAGCTCAGGCGAGTTTCTATAGGAACACCGTCATCGTTAATCAAAACTTTATAACTGCCATTGAACTTATTAACATAAGCACGGGTTTTTTTATCATCAATGAAACTTTCTAACGGTAATTCAAAATCCAATACCCGTACTTGCGTATCGAGATAATCAATAAAGCTTTCGCTTTTAAATTGACCTTTTGAGAGCGTATCTAAAATGCTTTGTGCCGATGAAAGAATAGGAATAAGCGAGGATGCCGATAATATTTCTGCGCCATTTAAGGCTGGCGTATCCGCTTCTTCATCTGCCAACTTAATACGATTTTCTTGCGCTATCTGATTTAAAACATCTTTTGAATAACGTATATCTAAGCCTTCAATACTTTCAGAAAGTGTCGATTGAATCGCGCCAGTTTTTAATTTTTTATCTTTTCCCTCACCTCTGGACTCAGCAAATGAAACCTTTAAAACCCCAGAAACTGGCTGATCGCCGTCTAACTTAACCAAGGCTTGTTGTAAATCCGCTAAGCCATCGGCCCAAACACATTCGGTGAAAGTAATGCTCAGCACAACCCAAACCGCTGCTTGAATATGATTAATGGTCATAAATTTCCTGTTTATTATTATAATTGTCAGTGAATAAACTACCCCGCCTTTATACCTAAATTTACGTTAATGTTTCAATAACTGTTTATGTGAAAAATGTTACTAAGTGTTTATTTTTACATACATTTATTAAAAATATCAAAGGGCTAAGATCAAAAAAGCCCACCATGGTGGGCTTTGGTATGCAAGGGCGCTATTTACATCATTTCAATAGCAATCGCAGTGGCTTCACCGCCACCAATACATAATGACGCTAAACCTTTACTTAAGCCTCTGTTTTTCAGGGCATGGATTAGTGTCACCATGATGCGTGCACCACTGGCGCCTAACGGGTGACCTAATGCACAAGCACCGCCGTTCACGTTAACTTTAGTGACATCTAAATCTAATTCTTTAATGCCTAACATAGTGACCATGGCAAAAGCTTCGTTAATTTCGAACAAATCTACATCGCTCGTTGTCCAGTTCGCTTTCGCCAGTACTTTTTGCATTGCGCCAACCGGGGCAACGGTAAATTCTGCTGGTTTTTGTGCATGCATAGCGTGCGCAACAATCTTACATAATGGCGTTAAACCACGCTTTTGTGCTTCTGATAATTTCATCATCACTAACGCAGCGGCGCCATCTGAGATAGAGCTTGAGTTAGCCGCAGTAATCGTCCCGTCTTTTTTAAAGGCTGGGCGTAAGCTTGGGATTTTATCTGGACGGGCATTGCCTGGCTGCTCATCAATAGCAAACACTGAATCGCCGCGGCGAGATTTAATGGTCACGGGTGTTATTTCATTGACAAAAGCACCGTCAGCAATCGCGGCATTCGCGCGCTGTAATGAACGGATAGCATAGGCGTCCATATCTTCACGAGTAAAGCCAGAATCATCTGCCGTTTCTTGGGCGAAACAGCCCATCGCAATACCGTCATAAGCATTTTCTAAACCATCTGTCATCATGTGATCAAGGACTTGACCATGACCCATTTTAATACCTGCTCGGCCTTTCGGTAATAAGTGTGGTGCGTTCGTCATGCTTTCCATACCACCGGCAATAGCGACATCAATAGAGCCTGCCAATAGCGAGTCGTGTGCTTGCATCGCCGCTTTCATACCTGAGCCACAGACTTTATTAATTGTAATGCAAGCAGTTGCTAAGTCTAAATCAGCTTCTAAAGCCGCTTGACGTGCTGGTGCTTGTTTTAAGCCCGCAGGGAGTACACAGCCCATGATCACTTCATCAACCTGATCATTAGCTAAATTAGCGTCTGCCATAGCGCCGCGAATTGCAGTTGCCCCTAAAGTGGTAGCGCTAACTGCTGATAAACCGCCCATAAAACCGCCCATAGGGGTACGTTTGGCAGCGACAATAACGATGGGATCTTGAGTAGACATATGGCTCTCCGAAAAAGTGTTGTTTGATATTTATTCGATATTGGTATGTTAAGTGTTTACCCATATCGATAAGAATTGCGCAACAGATTACCGCAATTTCAACTTTGCGCCAACGTAAACATGGTAGGCCTTTAGTCTATCATCGGTAAATTAAGACGAAATTGACACAGATTCTTTACAATTTTGCTATCAACACGCTAGCAATCTTAATTAAAACGGCTGCTGAAAATAATTTTAATGTCTTAACATAAAGTTTACTTTGCGCCCCATCTGCACTTTACGTTAACGTAAACTTATTGTAAGGTATTCCTTAGATAAAAGTGCAGAATAACTGTGAGTAACAAGAATGAGCGAAAAGAAAAAAATCACCTACTCTATTGGCGAGTTAGCCCGAGAGTTTGATATTACCACCCGCAGCATTCGTTTTTACGAAGACCAAGGCTTGATACTGCCCTCGCGCCAAGGACAAACAAGAATATATAACCAAAGAGACAGAGTTCGACTAAAGTTAATTCTACGTGGTAAACGTTTGGGGTTTTCATTGGCTGAAACCGGTCGTTTGTTTGAACTTTACGATGCAGATAAATCAAGCGCGACGCAATTAAAAACCATTATGGACTTAATTGCTAACAAGAAAAACGATTTAAATCAGCAGTTAGAAGATATACAAGCGGTGCTAATTGAATTAACCGGCTTAGAGAACAACTGTCAAGACGCGTTAGCCGCTATTGATAAGTAACAGCAATAAACCCGAAAAAAACAGTAAATATCAGCTAACGCCAAGCAAAAAATGCGTTACCACGACAAACAATTATTAAAGGTACTACTATGATTTCTACTTTCTCATCAATGAATTTTAACTTAGGCGAAACCGTAGACATGATCCGCGATACGGTGAATGCGTTTGCTCGTGATGAAATAGCACCACGCGCAGAGCAAGTCGATAAAGACAATGAATTTCCGATGGACCTGTGGCGCAAGTTTGGTGACTTAGGTTTATTAGGTATGACAGTAGATGAGCAATATGGTGGCTCGGGTCTAGGTTACTTAGAGCACATGGTAGCAATGCAAGAGATTTCTCGTGCTTCTGCCTCGGTTGGCCTTAGCTACGGTGCTATGTCTAATTTATGTTTAAACCAATTAAACAAAAATGGCAGCCATGAGCAAAAAGCAAAATATTTGCCGAAACTTTGTACTGGTGAACATATTGGCGCCCTCGCAATGTCAGAGCCCAATGCCGGCTCTGACGTTGTTAGCATGAAACTCAGCGCTAAAAAGCAAGGTGATAAGTACATACTCAACGGCAACAAAATGTGGATCACCAACGGTCCTGATGCTCATGTCTATATCATCTATGCCAAAACTGACACCAGTGCAGGCTCTAAAGGCATTACCGCCTTTATCGTTGAACGTGACTACCCAGGTTTTTCTCGTCATCAAAAGCTCGATAAATTAGGTATGCGTGGCTCTAACACCTGTGAATTAGTCTTCCAAGACTGTGAAGTACCCGCTGAAAATATTTTAGGTGAAGAAGGCAAAGGCGTACGGGTGTTAATGTCCGGCTTAGACTATGAGCGACTAGTATTAACTGGCGGGCCATTAGGTATTATGGACGCCTGTATGGACTTAGTGGTGCCCTACATTCACGACCGAAAACAATTTGGCCAAGCTATTGGTGAATTTCAATTAATTCAAGGAAAAATTGCTGACATGTATACGCAAATGAATGCCGCGAAATCTTATGCTTATTTATGTGCGATGGCAGCCGATCGCGGTGAAACGACCCGTAAAGATGCCGCTGGGGTTATTTTATTTTCGGCCGAATTAGCCACTAAAATGGCCTTGGATGCCATTCAACTACTGGGCGGTAACGGCTATATCAATGAATTCCCTGCCGGTCGTTTATTACGTGATGCAAAACTTTATGAGATTGGCGCCGGCACCTCGGAAATTCGCCGCATGCTAATAGGCCGTGAACTGTTCAACGAATCAGTTTAAGAACGTTTAAGTTTTTCTCGTTACCAATGAGCGCGATTTCATCGTCAAAATACTCACATAAACAACTATGCGTAGTATTTTCCCTTGAACTCGCTCCATTGGCTTCGAGACAAGTCAAACGTTGAATACACCAACCAAAGATCGAAAAAATTAGAAAGCTCCAGTGATTATTGCTATTGAACATGCTTTGGTAAGTAAATAACACATGTGATGTTAGTGAACGAGAACAATATCACTAGGCACTGACGAAGCAAAAAATTAACACAGCGCTTATCACAGCGTTTAACAATAAAAGGTTATACCGTGGCTAAGATACTATCGAAAATTAATCCCCGCAGCCCTGAGTTTATTGAAAATGCTGAGCATATGCAGCAGCAAGTAGATGACTTAAAAGTAAAGTTAGCAGAAATTAAACTCGGTGGCGGCGAGCGTAGCCGAGAGCGTCATTTATCGCGCGGTAAATTACTGCCCAGAGATCGGGTGTATGCCCTGCTCGACCCGGGCTCTCCATTTCTTGAATTGTCACAATTAGCTGCCTATAAAGTTTATGAAGATAACGTGCCTGCTGCCGGCATAATTACCGGTATCGGCCGCGTTGGTGGCCAAGAATGTATTATTGTCGCTAATGACGCGACAGTAAAAGGCGGCACTTACTTTCCGCTAACCGTTAAAAAACATTTACGCGCGCAAACCATAGCGCAAGAAAATAACCTACCTTGTATCTACTTAGTTGACTCAGGTGGCGCAAACTTACCTAACCAAGACGATGTTTTCCCTGATAAAGAACATTTTGGTCGTATTTTCTTCAACCAAGCGAATATGTCAGCGCAAAGTATCCCACAAATAGCGGTGGTGATGGGCTCATGTACTGCCGGTGGCGCTTATGTGCCCGCCATGGCCGACGAATCTATTATTGTTAAAGAACAAGGCACTATTTTCCTTGCCGGCCCGCCGCTTGTTAAAGCAGCAACGGGCGAAGTAGTGAGCGCAGAAGACCTAGGTGGCGCAGACGTGCATTGTCGTACCTCTGGTGTTGCCGATCACATGGCACAGAACGATCATCACGCCTTAGCAATTGCTCGTAGCGCTATTGGTAATTTAAATCGCGTAAAACCGGTGCAAATGGCAATTAAAGCGGTCGCTGAGCCGGCTTACGCCCCCGAAGAAGTTTACGGTATCGTGCCGAAAGATTCTCGCCAACCTTTTGATGTTAGAGAAATTATCGCGCGTGTCGTCGATGGTAGCGAATTTGATGAATTTAAAGCGCTTTACGGTACCACCTTAGTTTGTGGTTTTGCCCATATTTATGGTTACCAAGTCGGTATTGTCGCTAATAACGGGATATTATTTGGTGAGTCTGCACAAAAAGGCGCGCACTTTATTCAACTCTGCGCGCAGCGAAAAATTCCCTTGGTGTTTTTACAAAACATTACCGGTTTTATGGTGGGTCAGCAATATGAAGCGGGCGGTATCGCTAAGCACGGCGCGAAAATGGTCACCGCGGTTGCTACCGCGCAAGTACCAAAATTTACCATTTTAATTGGTGGCAGCTTTGGCGCCGGTAACTACGGTATGTGTGGGCGCGCTTACGATCCTCGTTTCTTATTTATGTGGCCAAACTCACGTATTTCTGTGATGGGCGGTGAACAAGCGGCTGGCGTATTAGCACAAGTAAAACGCGATCAAAAAGAAAAGCGCGGCGAGCAATGGAGCGAGCAAGAAGAAACTGATTTTAAACAACCGATCATTGATGACTACGAACACCAAGGCCACCCATATTACGCCTCAGCGCGTTTATGGGATGATGGTGTTATTGACCCAGCAGACACCCGTCAAGTGCTCGGTTTAGCCATTTCAGCGTCGTTAAATAAACCGATAGCAGAGACCAAGTTTGGTCTCTTTAGAATGTAGGGGCGAATTGCTAATGTTTTCACATATCCATATTAAAAGTCTCAGTGAACAAGTTTTGTTTGATGTTGACAGTCGCGGCGTCGCTACCGTTACCTTAAATAATCCGGAGAAACACAATGCGTTTGACGACAGTATTATTTCAGCCTTAAATCACTTATTTCACGCCATTGGAAAATGCCATGACATCAATGTCATGGTGCTAGCCTCAAGTGGAAAAAACTTTTCTGCCGGCGCAGATTTAGGCTGGATGAAACGCATGGCGTCGTACTCTTATGAAGAAAATCTATCCGATGCTAACGCCCTAGCGCAAATGTTAAAAAGCCTTAACTTTTTACCGCAACCCACGATAGCTAAAGTACAAGGTGCGGCATTTGGCGGCGCGGTTGGGCTAGCCAGTTGTTGTGACATTGTGCTGGCGAGTGATAAAGCCAGTTTTTGTTTAAGTGAAGTAAAATTAGGCTTAATTCCGGCGACGATCAGCCCTTATGTGGTTAATGCCATCGGTCAAAAATCCAGTCGTCGTTATTTTCAAACTGCCGAACGATTTTTTGCGGATAAAGCTCAACAGCTCGGCTTAGTCGATGAAATATACCCATTAACCGCATTAGATGCGGCAGTGGAGGAAATGACACAAACCCTGCTAGCTAATGGACCATTAGCGGTGCGCCAAGCGAAACAATTAGCACTCGATGTTGCGTATCGAGATATCGACGACGCTTTAATTGACATGACCAGTACGCGGATTGCCGCCATTCGTGTCTCGCAAGAAGGTCAAGAAGGCCTAACAGCATTTTTTGAAAAACGTCAGCCAACTTGGCAAGAATCAATCAATAAAGGCGAAGGATAATATTCATGTTTACTAAAATACTAATTGCCAATCGTGGCGAAATCGCCTGTCGTGTGATCAAAACAGCACGAAAAATGGGCATATTAACCGTCGCGGTTTATTCTGATGCCGATGCTGATGCTTTGCATGTCAATATGGCCGATGAAGCCATTCATATTGGTGGCTCACCGTCACGCGAAAGCTATTTATTGTCAGAAAAAGTGATTGAAGCGGCCAAACGTACCGGTGCACAAGCCATTCACCCAGGTTACGGCTTTCTCTCGGAAAACGCGGATTTTTGTCGTATGTGTGCCGCTGAGGGCATTATCTTTATTGGCCCGCCGGTTGCGGCCATTGAAGCCATGGGTTCAAAGTCTGCGGCAAAAAATATTATGGCAAAGGCGCAAGTGCCGTTAGTGCCCGGTTATCATGGTGATGATCAGTCAGAAGCTGTGCTCAAAAAAGCCGCTGATGATATGGGCTACCCTGTACTACTAAAAGCAACTGCCGGTGGCGGTGGTAAAGGTATGCGCCAAGTGTGGAATGAAGAGGAGTTTGCTGAAGGTTTCGCTGCCGCAAAGCGTGAAGCAAAATCATCATTTGGTGATGACACTATGTTAGTTGAAAAATACTTAACGCAACCGCGCCATGTCGAAATTCAAGTATTTTGTGATAATCATCAAAATGCCGTTTATCTTTTTGAGCGCGACTGTTCAGTACAGCGTCGTCATCAAAAAGTTATCGAAGAAGCCCCTGCCTTTAATATGAGCGATGAGCTACGTGCACAAATGGGTGAGTCGGCAATAAAATCTGCACAGGCAATTGGTTATCAAGGTGCGGGTACCGTTGAGTTTTTGCTTGATATTGACGGTTCATTTTACTTTATGGAAATGAATACCCGTTTACAAGTTGAGCATCCCGTCACTGAGCTTATTACTGGCCAAGATTTAGTTGAATGGCAATTACGTGTTGCCGCCGGTGAAGTGCTACCGAAAACTCAAGAGCAACTCACCATTAAAGGTCATGCCTTTGAAGCGCGTATTTATGCCGAAGACCCTGACAATGACTTTTTACCTGCCACAGGTACCTTAGACTTTTTACGCCCACCGGTCGAAAGTGAATTTGTCCGCGTCGATACTGGTGTCCGTCAAGGTGATGAAGTTAGCGTGTTTTATGACCCTATGATTGCCAAATTAATTGTCTGGGACGAAAACCGCGAAAAAGCGCTACAACGTATGGCTAAAGCACTTTCTGAATATCGCATCAGTGGCGTTACCACCAATATCGACTTTCTCTATAATTTAGCGACCTCAGCGCCCTTTATTAATGCTGATATCGACACCGGCTTTATTGAAAAAAACCAAGCGTTGATCTTCCATGAAAACGAACAAGCGCTGGCGGGCGAATTGCCAATGGCTGCACTTTATTTAGTGCTATCTCAAGCGCAAAAAGCACAAACAATTGCCGCTCATACCAACGACCCATTTTCGCCGTGGAATATGACTAATGCTTGGCGCTTAAATGAAGCCAACATTCATCACATTACCTTGGCCCATAACGGTACAGAATATCCAATTGTCGTTGAGCAAAAACGTCAAGGTAGTGGCAGTTATTATTTAATTACCGTTGATGGCCAAACCGTTGATTGTCAAGGCCGTATTGAAAATGACATATTATACACCAGCATTGACGGCTATCGCAGTCACGCCACCATTGCGCAAAATGCCACCCACATTAGCCTTTACCATCAAAATGGCGTCTTTAACTTCACCCATATTTTACCCGACTGTGGTGATAATAGTGCTGATGGTCAACATGGTGGCTTAATCGCGCCGATGAACGGTACTATGGTGTCTGTGTTAGTCAAAGTCGGCGATACCGTAACCGCAGAGCAACCGCTAATGATCATGGAAGCGATGAAGATGGAGCATACTATCCGCGCGCCAAGTAATGGTGTGGTTGACGCTGTTTATTATAACGATGGCGAAATGGTTGATGGCGGCGCGGAATTAATCGCCTTTACCGCCGAGGAGGGATAATGACTAAAATATTTACTCCTGCATTACCAACCTCGGTAAAAATAGTCGAAGTGGGGCCACGTGATGGCCTGCAGAATGAAAAAGTGCCCATTAGCGCTGAAGATAAAATTGCCTTAATTGAGCAGTTGGCAGACGCCGGCGTTAGTTATATTGAAAGTGGTAGTTTTGTCTCCGCTAAATGGGTGCCGCAAATGGCAACCTCTAGCGAGGTTTTCAATGGTATAAAGCGCAAAGACAAGGTCACTTACGCCGCGCTGACACCAAATATGAAAGGTTTTGAAGCCGCTATGGCGGTAAATGCCAATGAAGTGGCGATTTTTGGTGCGGCATCTGAAGCTTTTAGTCAAAAGAACATTAATTGCTCGATTGATGAAAGCTTGCAACGTTTTGCACCTATCATGCAAGCCGCTAAAGCGGCAAACATTCCGGTGCGTGGCTATGTTTCTTGTGTTGTTGGTTGCCCTTATGAGGGCGATATTGCCCCAGAGCAAGTGGCAAAGGTTGCAGAAAAACTATACCAAATGGGCTGTTACGAAATATCATTAGGTGACACTATTGGCGTCGGTACGCCGCTTAATGTCACCAAGATGATACAGGTGGTTAGTGCCCATGTGCCAATTGAGAAGTTAGCGGTACACTTTCATGACACCTATGGCCAAGCATTGAGCAACATTTACGCGGCATTGCAAACCGGCATCAAGGTAGTCGATAGTGCTATTGCAGGTCTTGGCGGTTGCCCATATGCTAAAGGCGCATCAGGAAACGTCGCCACCGAAGACGTGTTGTATATGCTCAATGGCTTGAAGATAGAAACCGGTATTGATTTTAATAAGTTATTAGCCGCGAGTTGGTTTATTAGTGACAGTTTAGGTAAACCGCCAACATCAAAAGTATCAGTGGCTTATCGGACAAAATAAGCTTGGTCGTTAGTATTAGAATAAATTTTGGCGGACGCAAAAAAACTTACTATTTGACGCTGCCGCTAAGCATAAAGACAAATTATTATTGAGGAGCAAACAATGGCAGGATTTGACAAAGTAGTGTCAAGCTATGAAGAAGCAATGGCCGGTCTCGAAGACAATATGACCGTCATTGCCGGTGGCTTTGGTTTATGTGGTATTCCAGAGAATTTGATCAGCGAAATTAAGCGCAAAGGCACGACAGGCTTAACCGTGGTTTCAAATAACTGTGGTGTTGACGATTTTGGTCTTGGCATTTTGCTTCCTAAGCGTCAAATAAAAAAAATTATTGCCTCTTATGTCGGTGAAAATGCCGAATTTGAACGTCAAATGATGAATGGTGAGCTTGAAGTTGAATTAACGCCCCAAGGCACACTAGCTGAAAAAATGCGTGCCGGCGGTGCCGGTATCCCGGCCTTTTTTACTGCCACAGGTTACGGTACGCCTGTTGCCGAAGGCAAAGAAGAGCGTGAATTTGATGGCAGGCACTACATTCTAGAACCGGCTATTAAAGGTGATTTTGCCATAGTCAAAGCATGGAAAGCCGATCGCTACGGCAACTTAGTGTTTAGAAAAACCGCGCGGAACTTCAATCCGATGGCAGCAACGGCAGGCAAAATTACCGTGGTGGAAGTGGAAGAAATTGTTGAGCCTGGTGAACTAGACCCAGATCAAATCCACACCCCAGGCATTTATGTTAACCGCTTAATTTTAGGCACCTTTGAAAAACGCATTGAACAGCGCACTGTTCGCAGCGACACATAATAATAGCTGTTAGTAAGGAGTAATTTATGGCTTTAACAAGAGAACAACTAGCACAGCGCGTTGCACAAGAATTACAAGACGGCTATTACGTTAACTTAGGCATTGGTATTCCAACCTTAGTGGCCAACTATATACCTGAAGGTATGGAAGTGATGCTGCAATCTGAAAATGGCCTGCTGGGTATGGGACAGTTCCCCACCGAAGCAGAAATTGACGCCGACTTGATCAATGCCGGCAAACAAACCGTTACTATGGCAAAAGGTGCTTCAATTTTTGACTCAGCAGAGTCATTTGCCATGATCCGCGGTGGCCATGTAGATTTAACGGTTTTGGGCGCATTTGAAGTTGATGTAAACGGTAATATTGCTTCATATATGATCCCTGGTAAGTTAATTAAAGGCATGGGCGGCGCAATGGACTTAGTGGCCGGCGCCGATAATATTATCGTCACCATGACTCATGCGTCAAAACATGGCGTATCTAAGTTATTAAGTAATTGTACACTACCGTTAACAGGCAAGGGCTGTATTAAAAAAGTCTTAACCGATCTTGCTTTTATCGAAATTAAACACGGTAAATTTTATTTATTAGAACGAGCGCCAGGCGTATCAGTAGATGAGATCGTTAAGCTAACGGAAGGTGAACTGGTCGTTGAAGGTGAAACTCCAGAAATGAAGTTTTAACACCACAAGAACCATTAACACATAGTCAATACGCCTTAAAATACAAAAGGAGAATTGACT
>Ga0209344_10002594_pt1 | contig 19656 bp, 18 predicted proteins | sample Cruoilmetagenom6_FD_187293 | JGI IMG/M metagenome (GOLD analysis project Ga0209344, IMG submission 187293) | Oil polluted marine microbial communities from Coal Oil Point, Santa Barbara, California, USA - Santa Barbara Oil Seep Sample 6 (SPAdes)... | ecosystem: Environmental > Aquatic > Marine... | reverse complement strand
GATATGCTCGCGACCTGGCTGAATAACCATCAACATGCGTTCTTGGCTCTCAGATAGCATCATTTCCCAGCCCTGCATGTTTTCTTCACGCTGTGGCACCATGTCTAGGTTTAGGTCAAAGCCTACGCCGCCTTTTGATGCCATCTCAACAGCGCTAGATGTTAAGCCTGCTGCGCCCATGTCTTGAATAGCAACGATTACGTCTGTCGCCATAAGCTCTAGGCAAGCCTCGATGAGGAGTTTCTCGGTGAAAGGGTCGCCAACTTGTACAGTAGGGCGCTTTTCTTCGCTATCGTCGGTGAACTCGGCTGACGCCATTGTGGCACCGTGGATGCCGTCGCGGCCCGTTTTAGAGCCCACATACACCACAGAATTGCCAATACCAGCCGCTGCGCAGTAAAAAATGTTATCAGCGTCAGCGAGGCCAACAGTCATCGCGTTTACAAGGATATTACCGTTGTAGCTTGGGTCAAAATTGGTTTCGCCGCCAATGGTTGGTACGCCAACACAGTTGCCGTAGCCGCCAATACCTTCAACCACGCCGCCAACTAAGTGGCGGGTTTTATGGTGGTTTGGCTCGCCGAAGCGTAGCGCGTTCATATTGGCAACTGGGCGCGCGCCCATGGTGAACACGTCGCGCAAGATACCGCCTACACCCGTTGCAGCGCCTTGATAAGGCTCGATATAGCTAGGGTGGTTGTGGCTTTCCATTTTGAAAATCGCAGCTTGGCCGTCACCAATGTCGATAACGCCAGCGTTTTCACCCGGACCGCAGATAACCCACGGAGCCTCGGTTGGTAGCTTCTTCAAATAAAAGCGAGATGATTTGTATGAGCAATGCTCAGACCACATAACGCTGTAGATACCAAGTTCGGTATAATTTGGTGCGCGGCCCATTGCTTTTACGATCACATCATACTCAGCCATGGTTAGGCCATGCTCGGTGATCATTTCGTCGGTGATTGGAGTGTCGTTTATATGTGTCATTGTGCGTTCCCTAACCGAGCGTGTTTAAAACAGATTGGAAAAGTTTTACACCATCGCTTCCGCCAAGGGCGGGCTCGATCATGCGCTCAGGGTGGGGCATCATGCCAAGCACGTTACCCTTACGGTTTACTACACCCGCTATGTTGTTGATGCTGCCGTTAACGTTGGCGACCTTTGTGACATCGCCGTTTGCATCGCAGTAACGAAAGACCACGCGGCCTTCGTCTTCTAGTGCGCTAATCTTGTCTTCAGAGGCAAAATAGTTGCCGTCATGGTGCGCGACCGGAATTTTAATCACTTCGCCTTTATCGTGAGCGTTTGAAAACATGCTTGTGTTATTGTCCACACGCAGATGCACATCACGGCACACAAAACGAAGACCCGCATTGCGCATGAGTGCGCCGGGCAGAAGCTCCGTTTCCGTTAGCACTTGAAAGCCGTTACACACACCAAAGGTGGGTACGCCAGCTTTCGCGCGTTTCACGATCTCTTTCATGACGTTTGAGCGGGCGCTAATAGCGCCGCAGCGCAAATAATCACCGAAGGAAAAACCACCGGGTAGGGCGATAAAATCCACGTCTGAAAAGTTTGTTTCTTGGTGCCAGACCATTTCTGGTTTGTTGCCCGTGATTTTCTCAAGGGCGACAGCCATATCCCGATTACAATTTGACCCGGGGAATGTAATGACCGCTGATTTCATGCCTGTTACTCCAGATCGATGCTGTAGTTTTCAATCACGGTGTTAGAAAGCAGCTTTTTACACATGTCTTCTACTGCCGCATGGGCTTTGTCTTTGTCTGTTTCGGCTAGTTCAAGCTCGATGAACTTACCTTGGCGAGCTTCGTTTACGCCGTCAAATCCAAGGCCTGCAAGAGCATGCTCAATGGCTTTACCTTGTGGGTCTAGAACGCCGTTTTTTAGAGTAACGTGAATACGCGCTTTCATCGGGTTTTTCTCTCTTGTCTATTATCGGTTATCATCAATTTCGGTTACGTCTTCATCAGGTAGGATGCCCAAGCGGCTTGCAACTTCCTGGTACGCTTCCATTTCGCCGCCTAGGTCACGGCGGAAGCGGTCTTTATCCAGTTTTTCACCGGTTTTAAGATCCCACAAACGACAGCTATCAGGGCTAATTTCGTCAGCTAAAACAACGGTGTAATTGTCGCCATCGAACAAGCGACCAAACTCAATTTTAAAGTCAATCAAATGAATGCCAATGCCAGCAAACATACCCGACATATAGTCGTTGATACGGTGCGCCATATCGGTCATGTCTTCTAGCTCCTCTGGGGTTGCCCAACCGAGAAGAATGCAGTGTTCAGCCGCAACCACAGGGTCACCGTGCTCGTCAGATTTGTAGCAATATTCGACCAAAGTGGCATCTAGCGGTGTGCCTTCTTCGATGCCAAGACGCTTAGACATGCTGCCTGCAACAATGTTGCGAACAATGATCTCAACAGGGATGATCTCAACTTCGTGAACATGTTGCTCGCGCATGGATGTACGTTCAATGAAATGTGTCGGAATATTGATGCGCTCAAGAGCCTTCATCATATATTCGCTGATCAAATTATTGATAACGCCTTTGCCGTGCAAAGTGCCGCGTTTTTCCGCGTTAAATGCTGTGGCATCATCTTTAAAATATTGGATAATTGTGTTTGGCTGTGGCCCCCTAAATAGGATTTTGGCCTTGCCTTCATATAGTTTGTCTTTTTCGGACATTTTGCTGCGCTCCAGAGCTTAAATCTGCGGGTTGAATGTCAGTGGGAACATACCTCAAGCATTATCAGATCACAACGCCATAAAGCACCCTTTGTAAAAAAGATGCCAAATGGTACGAAAAAGCGGCCTAAGCACACAATTTTAGTCAAATTGACTGTTGAATTTTTTCTGATATACGCCATATTTAGGAAGGTAAATAAAGAATCGGGAGAACAGGCGTGACGACATTTGGTGACCGCGGACGTGCATTTGAGGATAAATATGCTCATGATGAACAGTTAGAGTTTAAAGCACGTGTAAAACGCGACCATCTTTTTGGTGCATGGATAGCGGATGAAATTGGCATGCAGGGTATCACGCGTGATACCTTCATACGCGAGTATGCTGCGATGGATCTCACCAAACCGGGTGATCATTCTATTCTCGATAAAGCTTATGGTGCCCTTGTGTCGCACAGAAAAGAAGTGTCGATGCACCGCCTTGAGGGTCGGCTTGCTGAGCTTATGGTGGAAGCCCGTATGATCGTTGTCTCTGAGGCGTAAATTTTCACAAACTTCATTAAAAAAGGCCGCTTATTAAAGCGGCCTTTTTTGTCATATTTTCAAAGAGTTACTCACCAAAAACCCGTTTATAAATCGTATCAACATGCTTGGTGTGATAATCCATATTAAATAGCTCATCAAGCTCAGCTGGGGATACCTTCGAGGTTACGATCTCATCTTCTTTGAGTAGATCCAGTAGATGATATTGACCGCGGCTGTCCCAAACCTTCATGGCATTGGCTTGCACCAAGCGGTAAGCATCTTCACGGCTCACTCCAGCTTGGGTAAGCTCAAGGAGTACGCGCTGGCTATTTGGAAGCCCGCCCATTTTATTCATGTTTTCGAGCATTGTCTCAGGATACACCAACAATTGGTCCATCACCATGGTGAGGCGCCCTAGTGAGAAGTCTAGCGCGACGGTAGCATCTGGGCCGATATAGCGCTCAACAGAGGAGTGAGAGATGTCCCGTTCGTGCCAAAGTGCAACGTTTTCCATTGCTGGGATCGCCATTGCGCGAATATAGCGGGCTTGTCCCGTTAGGTTTTCTGTCAGAATTGGGTTTTTCTTATGCGGCATAGCGCTTGAGCCTTTTTGGCCCTTGGAGAAATACTCTTGTGCTTCCAACACTTCGGTGCGCTGTAGATGGCGCACTTCCACTGACAAACGTTCAATACAAGATGCGATCACACCGAGCACTGAGAAATACATTGCGTGGCGATCGCGTGGGATCACCTGTGTGGAAATAGGCTCAATACTAAGGCCCATTTTATCAGCTACATGCTCCTCAACATAAGGATCGATGTTAGCAAAGGTTCCAACTGCGCCAGAGATAGCACAGGTTGCGATCTCGTTGCGAGCAGCGATCATGCGCGTGCGGCAACGATCAAACTCTGCGTAGGCTTGTGCCATTTTCAGGCCAAATGTAACAGGCTCAGCGTGGATGCCGTGGCTGCGACCAATGCAAACATCATATTTATGCTCTTCAGCGCGGCGCTTCAGCACCACAAGAAGTTTATCTAGGTCTTCAATGATTAAGTCAGCGGCTTGTTTCAGCTGTACGCTTAAGCAAGTGTCAAGCACGTCAGAGCTAGTCATGCCTTGGTGTACGAAGCGGGCTTCGTCGCCCACATGCTCTGCAAGATTGGTCAAAAACGCGATAACGTCGTGCTTAACTTCACGCTCAATCTCATCGATACGGGCAACTTCAAACTGACCACGTTCCCACACAGCTTTAGCCGCAGCTTCTGGAATGCGGCCTAATTTTGCATTTGCATCACAGGCGTGCGCCTCAATTTCAAACCAAATTTGAAAGCGGTTTTGGTCTGTCCAAATATCGGTCATTTGTTTGCGGGAATAACGTGGGATCATTGGTTGGCTCTCCGTGTATAAGAGGGAATATCATTTGTCACGGCAAGTAGCAGATGTGGGGCTTTGCCGCAAGTCTTATGCGTCAATTGTGCACTGAACAAGGCGAAAAGCTTCCGCGTAACTTGGTACCATCTCTAAGGCGCTAATTTCATCGAGTGTAAAGAAACGAAATTCTTCATGTTCGTGGCTCAGCTTGATTGGCGACTTATTATGAATTTCATCGCTACGGGTTAATACATATTGAATAAGCTTGATGTCTTTACCAGGGACATCTCTGAGGAAGGTATATATGGGTTTACAACTGCGCACAGATAGCCCTGTTTCTTCTATCACTTCACGTGTGTAGGCGGCTGCAATAGTTTCACCTGCATCAACGCCGCCGCCGGGCATGTCCCACTTGGTTTCACCAGGGCGTCTCAGTAAAAGCACGTGGTAACTTTTTGTAAGAATAATACCTTTTACAGAAATGGGACTATCTTTTGCGATGTCGCGAAGCTCTTTTTCTATTTTTAGTAATTTTTTCATAGTGTTATGTCCGGATAGTATATCTACAGTAAGCCTAAGCTTTTAAAGCTGGCGTGGCCTTTTTTGCCCACGACGATATGATCATGAATTTCAATGCTAAGCTTTTGACAGGCATCTTTAATCTCGCGGGTCATAGCAATATCACCGCGGCTAGGTTTGGGGTCACCTGAGGGGTGGTTATGCACTAAAATAACTGCACTAGCACCAAGTTCAAGTGCGCGTTTCACAACTTCACGTGGGTAGACAGGTGTGTGGTCCACTGTGCCTTCACCTTGCAGTTCATCAGCGATAATTACATTTTTACGGTCAAGGAATAGCACGCGAAATTGCTCAGTCTTATTGTAGGCCATTGCTGTACGGCAATAGTCTAATAGCGCTTGCCAGCTAGAGATGGCAGGCTTGTTCATCACTTGCTCTTTCGCCATACGCACGGCAGATGCTTGTACAACCTTGATGCTGGCGACAGCGGTGTCACCAAGCCCTGACACTTCTTTAAGAAGTGAAATGGGTGCGGTGATTACTTCGGCGTAATTACCGAAGTGCGCGATGAGTTTTTTGGCGAGGGGTTTAACGTCGCGGCGCGGGATTGCCTGAAATAGCAAAAGTTCCAACAGTTCATAATCCGCCAAGCTTTCCCCGTCATCTTTTATGAAACGCGCGCGCAGTCGCGCACGATGTCCTTGATAGTGAGGTTTATCCTTGGTTTTTGTGACTTTGGGGCTGTCGGTCATAGGGTGCTACTTATCGCCGTATGGTGGACAATCAAGCCCCGTTGGTGAGAGAGTAAAAACTTCATAGCCATCATCGGTTACCGCAAGCGTATGCTCAAACTGCATTGATAGTGACTTGTCACGAGTGACGGCGGTCCAGCCATCTGATAATATTTTGGAGCTGGACTTGCCCGCGTTAATCATCGGTTCAATGGTGAAAAACATGCCCTTTTTAAGCACAGCACCTGTGCCGGGGCGACCATAGTGCAGCACGCTTGGTTCATCATGGAAAACGCGTCCGATGCCGTGGCCGCAAAAGTCTGTAACCACTGAAAATCGGTGGCTTTCAGCATAGGATTGTATGGCATGACCAATATCGCCAAGTGTGACACCAGGCTTAACAATTTTGATGCCTTCCCACATGGATTTGAACGTAACATCGCACAAACGCTGCGCCAGCACCTTTTGTTTACCAACAAAAAACATGCGGCTGGTATCACCGTACCATCCATCTAAAATAACCGTTACATCAATGTTGAGGTTGTCACCTTCTCTAAGGCGTTTACTACCCGGAATACCGTGACAAATGACATGGTTGATTGAGGTGCAAATAGACTTAGGGAACCCGCGGTAGTTAAGTGGGGCAGGGATCGCATTATGCGCTATGATAAAATCGTGGCAAAGCGTGTCTAACTCTTCAGTTGTGACGCCGGACACCACGTGTGGCGCAATAAAATCCAACACTTCAGCGGCTAAACGGCCTGCTTTTCGCATACCATCATAGTCGGCATCACTGTGTATTTTGATATTACCGTCTCGTTGAGTATGCTCCTCGGAGGCAGCGCTATAGTTCATCATCATCTAATTCCCACAATTATTTTAAAGCCACTTTAAGGCGACTAAAGACGGATTGGAAGAGGCGATGTAACCTTAATGACATCTGGCGTCACGTCACACATATAACAGTAGGCCTCTACACCCGCTTTTAGGGCGTGTCTTAAAGCATCACCGTACACGCTGTCAATCTCGTCAGCGGTTGTGAAATGGTCACAGTCGCCGCGCTGCACCAAATAGACCATAACCGCACGGTGGCCTTCGTGCACCATGTCAACAAGCTCGTTTAGGTGCTTGGTACCGCGGGTCGTTACAGAGTCTGGAAAGCGTGCTTGATTACTACCATCCGTGAGCGTGACATTCTTCACTTCTACATAGCATTTATCAGCACCACCTTTCGCAGGTTCGCTCAGTAAAATATCGATACGACTGTTTTTACCATACTTAACTTCGCGTTTGAGTGCGCCGTATCCCTGAAGCTCGGTGATGCTCCCGTCCAAAATCGCTTCTTCTACTATGCCGTTGGGTCGTGAGGTGTTGATGCCAACCAAAGTGCCGTCCACATCCACCAGCTCCCAGCGGTAATCGAGCTTTGCTTTTGGATTTGTGTTGGGCGATAGCCATACGACAGCATTTTGAGGCTGGCAGCCCTTCATGGAGCCAGAGTTGGCACAGTGCGCAACCACGACACTGCCGTCCGTTAGCGTCACATCTACTAAAAAGCGTTTATAACGCTTAATCAAATGGGCTTTTATAAGGGGTTGTTGAAACTTCATAGTCTCGGAGATTATCTTCTGATATGAAGGAACACAAGGCAGATTACGAGAGAAGTGGCAACATGAGCGAAAAAACTTGGACAGCGGCATTATTAGTGATCGGCGATGAGATATTATCGGGCCGCACACAGGATGCAAACATCCAGTATTTAGCCACTTGGCTGAACGGCGAGGGTGTTGTTTTGTCTGAAGTACGCGTGGTGCCAGATGTCACAGAGCGCATAGTAGATGCGGTCAACGCACTGCGGGCTAGTTATGATTATTTGTTCACTACAGGCGGTATTGGCCCAACCCATGACGACATAACGGCAGATGCTGTTGCTAAAGCCTTTAACTTGCCACTTATTGAACACCCTGAAGCGCTCGCGCGGCTCGGGGCATATTATACAACAGACGAAGACTTCACCCCCGCGCGTCGCCGCATGACGCGGGTGCCCAAGGGCGGCAGTTTAATTGATAATAGCATTAGTATTGCACCGGGTTTTCAAGTGGAAAATACCTTTGTGATGGCTGGTATTCCTAAGGTTATGCAAGCCATGCTTACGAGCCTTAAGGGGCAAATTAGCGGCGGAAAACCACGGGTGTCACGCTCAGTGACCTTCCAAACAGTGGAAAGCGGTATTGCAAGACCACTTGAAGATATTCAAAATATGCATGAGGGCATAAGCCTTGGTAGTTATCCGTTTTTGAAGGGTAAGAAACCGCATGTGCAAATCGTCATTACTGGCACGGATGAAGCGCTGGTTGAAACAGTTCAGCGGGCAGTTCGCAGCCTTGGTACCCCAATTGAGGAAAGTGACTGCGATTAGCACTAGACAATCGCAAAAAGAGCGGTTAGCTATAGCGCTCCAAACCAAGCGCCCGTGGTGGAATTGGTAGACACAAGAGACTTAAAATCTCTCGTTCGTATGGACGTGCCGGTTCGAGTCCGGCCGGGCGCACCACTAAAAAGGTCACCTTCTGGTGGCCTTTTTTTATGCCTTATCAAAATCTGATTTGTTGTGACGTTCAGCAAGTTGGCCATCATTACCTGAACGATTGACCCTTTGTCCGCGCTGCACAGCAGGGCGTTCGTTGATCTGGTGTGCCCATCTTTGTAGGTTTGGGTAATCCTGCACTGACAAAAAGTCGGCGGCATTATAAAGTAGCCCGAGCGCCATGGCGCCGTACCAGGGCCAAATAGCCATATCAGCGATGGTATATTCGTCGCCTGCCATGAATGTGTGGTTAGCAAGGTGCTTGTCGAGCACGTCCATCTGGCGCTTGACCTCCATAGTATAACGATCAATCGCATACTCAATTTTGAACGGTGCGTAGGCGTAGAAATGCCCAAAGCCACCCCCTAAGAAGGGTGCGCTTCCCATCTGCCACATGAGCCAATTAATACAGGTGGTTCTGCCTGTGAGGTCTTTTGGGAGAAACATCTCAAATTTTTCAGCCAGATATAACAAAATAGAGCCGCTCTCAAAAACGTGCGTGGAGGTGGTGCGGTCAAGCATGGCAGGTATCTTTGAGTTGGGGTTCAACTCTACGAAACCCGAGCTAAACTGATCGCCCGCAACAATATCAATGAGCCAAGCATCATATTCGGCTTCGTCGCAACCAGCTTCTAGTAGCTCTTCTAAAAGAATAGTGACCTTTACACCGTTCGGCGTGCCGAGCGAATATAATTGCATTGGATGTTTGCCAATGGGCAATTCTTTCTCAAATGTCGCTCCAGCGATAGGCCGGTTAATTGCGTTGAACTTACCACCGTTTTCCTTGTCCCAGAGCCAAATTTTGGCAGGCGTATAGTCTGTGAGTTCTTGAGTCATACGTATATTTTATTTCTTTTATTGTTAAACTGTTAGCGAGACTTTACTCGCCGTCTTTTATCACATCACCGCGCATGACCGGGTAGCCAAGGTTCATCCAGCCAAATATACCTTCATAGAGGACGGCTGTATTGTCGTAACCAAGGCCGTTGAGCTTCTCGATAACGCTGTCAGCGGCTGCGCGTGGGCAAGAACAGTAAGCAACGATCATTACGTCTTTTGGCATGTCTTTTACCAACGCATCAAAGTCCGTGTAATAGGGGATGGGGATCGCGCCTTCAATGTGTACACGCTGCCAAACGGAGGTTACGCGGGTATCAAGCAGAACCATGCGTTCTTTTGCCTCTAAGGATGCAGCCAAATCTTTTGACGAAACATAGCCATCATCGGTGATAGCAAAGCTAGGGTCAGCCCCGTCCTTGTTGATAATATATTCATCAGGCGTTGGGATACGCTTTAGAACTGGTTTTTCATCGGTCCATCCACCTGCGCGGCTACGCAAAAAGGCTGTTACATTGTCGATGTCATCATTTGAGAGCTTGTCGCGCCATGCTTCCATCGGCGTGCCATCACGACCATTTTTAATCGCGTAACGTAAAAACTCATCGCTGTTGTGTGCAAGACTAGACTGGTTTCCAAGGGCAGGGGCATCAACACCTTCGCCCTCTACGCCGTGACAGGTTGTGCAGTTTTCTGCGTAAACTGTTGCGCCGCGGTTCACGTCACCCACGACAGGGTCCTTCCTGATGCGAACACGGTCAACGCCAGCTTGCCACCAAAGCCAGTAGGTGAGGTCCCAGGATTCATCAAGGGTTAGTGGCCCGCCGATTTCATCTAGGTAGCCACCCATAGCCGTGCCTTCACGACCGTACGATAGCGACCGTAAAACCTCATGAGGCACGCCAGACTGGAACAGGCTTTTGCTACGCAGAGACGGGGCGTGGTCGTTGACATAGCCCTGACGGTCATCACCATGACAGAGCGAGCAATAGCGAAGGTAATTAGCTTTCGCAACGGTTGCTTGCTCGTCCGTTAACTTGCGAGGTGATGAGATTTTTTCATACTCATCATCCGCTATAACGCCGACACTCATAGACAGTGAAACCGCTGCCATTATTGATAAAATCTTCATGCCACATCCCCTTATGCGTCGAGTTTATCATAATATAACGCGTGGTAAAGTCGTAGATCTAAAAAGTGCTCTTTAGGTTAAGTTGGAGGCGTGATCCCCATAATTGACTGCGAGTTTCGGTGCCTGTTAGAACGCCACCTGCAATACCTGCGTCATAAAGCTCACGCCTGCGCCCATCATCCACGTTAAAGAGATTTACAGCTTCAATACTAAACACCATTGAGCCAAAAACCTTCTTCTCTACATAGACATCCAGCCATGTGCGTCTATGCGGATTAAAGCGAATTTCATCAATGTCATAGTGGGTTTCTGGGCCAGCGCTGAAAAACGACGCGCCGTATGTGAGGCCCCACTTGTTAATGTCGTGGCGGAAATCCATCTCAAGCTGTAACTTTTCCATGCCGTTCATATCACGAGAAAGTCCAGTGAAAGCATCAATTTCATTTGTGTCACGGTAGGTTGCCCTGCCTTCAATGGTTACATTTTTCATGCCGAGAGCCGTTAGTTTTAAGCTGCCTTCTATGCGGTAATTGGTGCGAGATGCTTTACCCGTATTACCAACGCCTGCAATGCCCGGCTGTACCTCAATCATCGCTATATTATCGGTGATACGGTGATGCTGAATGCTGAACTTAATTTGCCCTGTGTCTTTAAGGAAGCGGTGTTCGTATGAGGCTTCAGCAGTCCATGTTTTTTCTGGCTGAAGTGACGTGTTGCCTGCAATAACTTCATCGTCACCTGAAACACTCGATGCAAAATCACCGAAGTTAAGCTGTGACACGGAACGTCGCACTGAGAACTGTATTTGATCTCGCTTATTCACGTCGTAACGTATATCCACACTTGGTTTTAAATAGTTAAAGGACTGTGTGGTATTCACACCGCTACTATCCTGTGAAATGCGGGAATATTCATAAATTAGCGAGCTTTCCAAGTTTAACTTAGGGCTGATTTTCCAGCTATAATTCATGAAGCTCTCAGAGCGCGTTTCTTTGATAGCAGATGTCGCATTATCGATGTCTTGCAAGACAAGATCACCTAGTTCAAGTTCATAATACTCAAGCCCGGTGTTGGTTTTGTTGATGGCAATCTCTTCACCTATCTCTATCGAGTGACCGTCTTTAATTTTCCATGTCACTGAGGGGCGCAAAATTGCTTCGGTGCTTTTGTTACTATAACGTACGTCGAAGTCCACTTGTGGTTCAGCGCTAGTGATGAGCGCATCTTCACTTTGGAAGCCCTGAGAGTTGCGGCTGGAGTATAGACCAAGAATTTTAAAATGAAGTTTTTCGTTGAAGTCGGTTTCATAGTCTCCGCCAATTTCCCATGAGGGGGTGTCGCCGCCCGTATAGCGAATACTATCACCGCCGTCTACGAGTGCGCCCATCGGGTCATAGTCAAACAGCTCCCCAGCCCATGCGCGTCGCCACTTACGCTTTGCGTAAACGCCGTTCAGGCGAAGTTGGTCACCGTTCAGCATGTTATAAGTAAGGTTGGTTGATAGAGTTTTACCTGTCCACCTGTGGTCGGTGGTTTCTTTTTGTAAGGTGAGCGGAGTTCCTAGCGCATCCCGCTCTAAATCCTCTTGGTCCACATCGGCTACATGACCACCAAGGTCAGCTTCAATAAAATATTCTAAACGACCAGTTTTTCCGCTGTAGGATAGCGTAGATGTGGGTGCTACACGGCCACTTTTGGTAATTTTTGTGCCAATTTCCCATGTACCTGAACCGCCTTTTGCGTCTTCGCTGAGCACTACGTTAACAAAGCTGCTTTGCGACGAAACCTTAACGTCAGGCGAAGAACCGCGGATCACTTCAATGCGTGCAACTTGACTTACGCTGATGCGGCCCAGTGCGCTGCGACTGTCATTATCTTTACCAGATATGCGCTTGCCGTTAATCAGCACGGTGTCTTGGTTGCTGCCAAAGCCGCGGCTGCCACCACCACCACCATTTCCGAGAAGCGCGCTGCCACCAGGTACCCGTTGGACCATATCCAACGCTGAAATTAGGTTGTTAAAAGTCGCGAAAAACTCCGGCCCGTAAACGGTTGTTGAGCTCTCTTCTTGATTTTGAATTTCTTGATTCTTATCAGTATCTTGTGCCGCTACAATGCCGCTATACGGTATTAGCATTGTACTAGTTAGTAGCGCTGCACCGATGCGCTTTGCGTTTAAGTTAGTCATATCCCACCTGCCCATTATGATTATTAGTTGAAGAGGATAATGGCTCAAATTTCATCTGGGCTACTATGGTTTGAGACGAGTTGTGCACAATTTGCGATGAAATAATATAACTCTAACAAAAGTTATAGAAATTAGCCTCCAGAAAAACACGAGACGGAGCGATGATCAGTCGCTGACAATTATGTTATTTGTCTTTTTCCTTTAGTCGAGTAAGCTTCCTCATCTTAAAGTAAACAAGAGGAAGTTTTTATGGATTTTGCTTATCCACTAACCGCACTCGCGACGGTGTTTATCGCGTTACTTACTTTCATTTTTTCGGGCATCGTTGGTAAATTACGCGTAAAGCACGGGCTTCACGCACCTGCAATGAACGGTAATGATGAAGTTGAGCGTGCCATACGTGTGCATGCAAATACAATTGAACAAGTTGCGATTTTCTTGCCTACACTTTGGGTGTTCGCGGCGCTTGTTAGCGATAACTATGCTCTCATTGCCGCCGCCGTGTGGATGGCAGGTCGTTTGCTTTACTCACAAGGCTACATGAAAGACCCAAGCAAGCGCTCAATGGGGTTCATGATCGGTTTCTTGGCTTTTGCAGTAACTGCTATTTGGTCACTTGTGGAGCTTTTCGGCGCGATTTTTTAAGCGCGCACCATATATAATTACTAACAAAAGACCCTGCCTATGCGGGGTCTTTTGTTATATGCCATTCGTCGCAAAGGAGAGGCTATTCGTCCCAAATCAATTTCACAGTAGAGCAAAAGGCGTAGTGTCCTGCTAATGAGAGATTTGGGTGGGAAGCAAGATAACAAAATCAAGCACCCGCTATATCAAAATGCAGGTGGGAGACAGTTATGCGAGGGTTATCAAAGAAGGCACTGCTGGCATCAGTTAGTGCGCTAGTAATATTATCACAGCCAATTCAATCAGTTATGGCCGATGATGCGGATGCCGCACCGGCTCCTGTTCAGGACCTGGAAACTGGTACCATCACCTATGACCGGGCATATCTTGATCAATTTAATAACGTAACAACCGCGCTTGATCTAGCACGGCGTGTGCCGGGTACACAACCAATGCTCAATCAAGGGGGTGGTAATAGTCGTGGTTTTGCGACCAACAATGACCCCATTTTGATCAATGGAAAGCGCCTGTCGGGCAAAAGCAACGATAGCCGCGCATCACTGGGGCGCATACCAGCTGAAAATGTATTGCGAATTGAGTTGATCCACGGATCATCTCCTGATGTGAAAGCCTCGAGCCAAGTTGGGTTCTTAAATTTTGTGCTTAAAGAAGAGGCCAAAAAAGGCAGTGGCACATGGGCGGGCAAGGTTATTCGTACCCATACAGGCCGCTATAAGGTTGAAGGCGAGGCATCCTACTCTGGTAAAGTAGGGCGTTTGGAGTATGTCGTCTCTGGCAGTCACAATGTGCCGCTTACAGAAAATCTCACGCAAACTGAAGAGATATTTGATGCCAGCGGCGCGCCTGTGAGCCGCATAGATGAGCTGATCTCACAAAATAACTCCGACAGCAAGGTTACGGCTAATCTCACATATAACTTTGAAAACGGTGACCTGATGCATATCAACGGTCAATATCAGAAGAATAAATTTTGGACACCGACCACTGGTGAAGAGTTCGATTATGTTGCGGGTACGGGCTTCCAGTCTGTTGGCACCAGCGAGCGGTCTTTTGATAGTCGCCGCCCTAGCTGGGAGGTTGGCGGGGACTATAGCACTAAGTTCAACGATAGATGGTCGATGAAGGTGATTGGTCTCTACAGTAAAAGCCATCAAAGTTTTGATCAAAGTGAAGACTTCTTGGTGGAAGATACTGAACCACTGCATGATTTTATTTTCTCTTTCGACCGTAAAGCTAAAGAGGCGATCATTCGCCCTAGCTTCAATTATAAGATAAACGACAGTATGGAGCTTGAGTTTGGTGATGAGCTTGCCTTCAATGAAGTGTCAACAAGCCTTGCCTACTCCGAGCTTGATATGGGGGTTTTAGTGGCTGTAGACTTGTCTGGTTCTGATGTCACCGTTAAGGAAACCCGCTCGGAGACCTTCGCAAATTTCACGTGGAAAATTAACAACAAGTGGAATTTAGAATCGTCAGTAACCTATGAAATATCTCGTATTTCACAAGAATCTGTGGGCTTGAACGTATCGAACACATTTAAATATGTTAAGCCGACGTTAGATCTGCGGTATCAGCTTACTAAGCGGGATCAACTGCAGTTCTCTGTAAAACGTCGCGTTAGTCAGCTTAACTTCTCTGACTTCGCCTCTAGCGTATCAAACGATGATGATATCGTCGCGGCAAATCCGGACTTGAAGCCTGATAGAAATTGGCGTTTTGAGGTTTCGTATGATCACCGTTTTGGCAAAGATATGGGTAACATCAAGCTCTCATATACTCATACTCGCATTGAAGAAATGATTCAGCAGATTGAAGTTAGCCCTGGTAACTCTGGCGTGGGTAATGCGGGCAGTGCCACCTTCGACCAAGTGCGCGCCACTGGCACACTTAAGTTTGATTTTATCGGTATAAAAGGCTTGAAGCTTGATGCCAACTTCACCCTAACGGACAGTTCAATCATTAATCCATTTACGGGACAGGAAGATAAAGTGAGCGGCACACGTCGTTTCTTTGGTCGTTTTGATTTACGCAAAGATTTTGATGATATTGGTTTGTCCATCGGCACAGATATGTTTTGGATGGGCAAGGGAACCTTCTATGACATTGATGAACGCACCGACTTTGACCTTGGCAACATGAACTTTATAGGCACCTACGCAGAGTATAAGCTTAACAAAGCAATGACGCTGACAGTGCGCTATGAAAACGTCTTTAATAAAGCCCAGCGCCGTGAACGCGTTATTTATGGTGGTGGTTTAGCCTCTGGTCTTCCAACCGAAATTCAGCGACGTGGTCAGCTTTATGGTCCACGTCTATTGGTAGGCCTTAAAGGCACCTTTTAAAGTACTCATGAAAAACATTGCATAAGCGGCGCGCCTCTACTACATCACACAGCTGATGTGTAGGGCTGTGTGGAGCTAGTTGATGGTTGACCAAGATCTTTTTAAAGCGGGTATGCGCTTGCTCGGCGGTGCTGTGAATGTGGTAACAACCGCTGACGGCGACGAACGTTTCGGCCTCACGGCAACGGCTGTTTGTTCACTGTCGGCTGAACCACCTATGATACTGACTTGTGTGAACCGTGCAGGTATTACCTTTGATGCCATTAAACGTAGCGGTGTTGTCTGCATCAATACGCTTTCATCTGAACACAAAGAACTTGCCATGCATTTTGCGGGCATGATGGGTGAGGCTGAAAATAATCGTTTTAGCGAGGGCGACTGGAGTGTTGGTACCGTCGGTGGACCTGTACTTAAGGATGCGCTTGTATCCTTCGATTGCAAAGTGAGTGAGATCAGTGAGCAGGGCACGCACGGCATCATTATTGGTGAAATTCAAGACATTCATCTGGGATCAGTTGGGTCACCATTGTTTTATTTAGACGGAAAATTTGTCACCAGCCAAGATATTTAGGCGTTCAAGTCTTAATATCTCGATCAAAATCGCTCTTTCGGTAAAAATAATTTTCGATGACAAAGGCCTGATTCCATTAGAATCTAAGACTCAATAAAACGCATATGATTCTTCGTGATTCTAATGCTGATTCATCTAAGGGAATATTTTTTCTCTAAAATGCGATAAATTAGAATTTCTAAATTATTAATCTTTTACTAAATTCCGAATAAAATTTAATTAAAATCTTATATATTAAACTAAAGCGTTGATTCTTATGTCTGAATCAAGCATGATTCAAGTAAGCATAGTTTTAGCTATGGAAAATTTGGACCTCGGGGGAGTGTGCCAAGTAGGTTTATAAATGCAGAGTAAGCGCTAAATTGAAAATATGTTTTCATTTGCGCAGCACGATTAAGGGAGCGATTTATGCAGTTGGCGACAGCTTTCAAGCAAGACACTGTTATATCACTGCACCATAAGCACAAAACATTGGAGCCACGTAAAAGTGCACCCTTTGGCGTGTCTGTAAGCAAGAGTGCTGTGACCGAAAAACCCGCTAATGAGGGCCCTCAAGAAATTCTTAATCGCCTAGTAATAGACACCAGCAATCCTTATTATGTCTGTGGTCTTGATGGCGTCATGCTGCATTGTAGCAGCCGTTTCGCGAAATTTGTTGATAGCATAGAGGACGGCTCCACGCTGCCATCTGGTTTGGCGCGTAAAACCGGAGATGATGCTCTTTTTGCTATGCAAACGATGCTGCAATCGGTCGAGCAGTTAAAGTCGACTGTAAAAACCCAGTATTTTGTTAAGATCAAGGGTAGGCGCGCGGTTGTTCAAGGCAAACATTTGCCCGTTTTAAACGAAGAAGGCGCATTAATTGCTGTTGCAGGAACCTACGAAGATATTACTGCTAAGTATCATGGTAGCTCTGCTGTAGAAAACGCCAAAGGTCGTCTAAATGATTTTGCCCGCGCGAGTTCTGATTGGTTTTTTGAGTTAGACCGCGACTTTAAGGTCATATCCCTTTCAGACAGGTTTAAAGATGTGGTGGGTAGTTCAACGGAGCAATATATTGGTAAACGCTTCGATCAGTTTGGTGTTTTCGCCACAAATTTAGAAAATCGCAACGACGCTGAAGCTGCTTTGCAAGACCGCCAACCTTTTCGTGACCAATTGCTTAAGCTGACGACGGCTGAAGGCAATACGTTACGCTTTCACGTCTCTGCTGTGCCTGTTTTTGAGGCAGCTGAAGACATGTTCAGTGGTTACCGTGGTGTTGGTATGGATGTTAACCAAAAATACAGAGATACTAGGGCTTCTGGCGCCATTCGTAAAGATTTGGAACAAGCTTTAACCGACCTAACACGCAAAAATATGGCGCTTGATGTAGCGCGGTCGCAGGCGCAAGCAGCCCTTAAAGCTAAAAATGATTTCATGGGCTCCATGCGTCACGAGCTCAGAACGCCACTTAACGCTGTTATTGGGTTTTCTGAGGCTTTGAAAAAGGAAAATCACGGTGATCTCTCAACTGAACATCATGAGTATGTCGACGAAATTAATACCGCTGGTGAGCATCTTCTAGCGTTAATTAATGACATTCTTGATATTTCAGTGATCGAAAATGATGATCTGTCACTGGCCTACGAAAATGTCTCACTTGAGATGTTGGTGCGTATGGCTGTGAGCGGGGCCAGTGAGATTATGAAAGAAAAAGACATCTTCATAAAGATGGCACCAGTTGACCAATCTATTTTGGTGCGTGCGGATAGTAGGCGCTTTTCTAAAATACTGTCTAACCTGCTGAGTAACGCTCAAAAGTTTACGCCTTACGGCGGTCGTGTTGGTGTGGATGTAGAAGATAAAGACACGCTAGTTGCTATCACAATTTGGGACAACGGTGTGGGTATAGCATCTGAGCACCAAGCAGCTATTTTTGATAAGTTCCATCAGCTTAATGATGATCTGCACACGCGTGAGCAGGGCGGTACTGGCCTTGGATTGCACATTTCGCGTAGTCTTGCGCAAATGATGGGCGGTGATATCACGGTTGTTAGTCAGCCAAACATCGGTAGTCGCTTTACTGTGACCATTCCTAAAGGCACGGATAAAGTCGACAAAAGCAGCGATCTTCGCTGGATTTAAACTAAAATTTAATCGGAAAATTGCTCGTTGATGATACGTTCCGCGAGGTTGCGCTCTTTGTCGAAAAGCAAGGTTAATGTAACGTCGCGCGCTTCGGTGACTTCAACGCTGGTTACATCACGTACCTCGTGCATATCCGCCACAGCAGACACAGGGCGTTTCACAGGATTTATAATATCAAATTTCAGCGACACATCGTGCGGAAGCAAGGCTCCACGCCAGCGCCGTGGGCGACAGGCAGAAATTGGTGTGAGCGCAAGCATGTCGCTACCAAGCGGAATAATAGGGCCGTGCGCAGACATATTATAGGCAGTACTACCAGCAGGGGTGGCAACCAGCACACCGTCGGCGACCAGCTCTGCCATCCGCACTTTATCGTCTACGGTGATGCGAATGCTCGCAGTTTGACGGCTCTCCCGTAGCAATGACACTTCATTAATGGCGAGATACTCGTGGGTTTCGCCGTCGGTTGTCGTCGCGCGCATTCGTAAGGGATGAATGTCAATTTGTTCAGCCTTTTCAATACGTTTCAGCAAATCACCTTCTTTAGGTTCATTGAGCAAAAAGCCAACGGTACCTCTATTGATGCCAAAAATAGGCACATTACGCTGCATGTTCTCATGGAGCGTTTGCAGCATAAAACCATCTCCGCCAAGTGCGACTATAACGTCGGCCTCCTCGGCAGCTACGGTTTGGCAGCGAGCGGTGAGATACTGGGCTGAACGCTTCGCATCACCAGAATCACTGGCTACTATGTGAATCTTCTTTGTCATAATTATCCAATCGTTTCGGCGTTAGTATAACGTATTAACCGCTTGAATCTAGTAAGAATATTTAAGAGCCTTGATCTGCTATTTTCGCAAGTGCCCTGACCAAGTTTGCCACTGCTTTTAATCGTGTGCCAATTTTCTCCATTCTGGTCTGATAAACCAGGGTATGATCGGGTCTTACTTTGGCTTTGACATTTTGGCTGGTGATAAAAGCGATAAGCCCAGCAGGGTTAGCAAATTCATTGTTTCTAAAGCTAACGGTTGCGCCCTTAGTTCCCGCATCCAGCTTGGCGATACCTGCGGTTTTACAGTAGCTTTTGATGATCATGATGGCGCTTAGCTGTTTAACCGCACTCGGTAGTGGCCCAAAACGGTCAATAAGCTCTGCTGCGAAGGCATCCACATCCTGACGGGTGGTGAGGTCAGCAAGACGACGATACAGCGCCATACGCTGGTTCAGGTCAGGGACATAGCTTTCAGGGATCATCACGGTGGCACCAAGGTTAATCTGTGGTGACCATAGGGCATCTAACTCGTCACTATCATCACTGTCACCAGTGCGGGCGCGTGCAACGGCTTCTTCCAACATTTGCTGGTAAAGC
>Ga0209344_10002591_pt1 | contig 19673 bp, 20 predicted proteins | sample Cruoilmetagenom6_FD_187293 | JGI IMG/M metagenome (GOLD analysis project Ga0209344, IMG submission 187293) | Oil polluted marine microbial communities from Coal Oil Point, Santa Barbara, California, USA - Santa Barbara Oil Seep Sample 6 (SPAdes)... | ecosystem: Environmental > Aquatic > Marine... | reverse complement strand
GAAATCCGGGGGATTCCAACGGATCGATCATCAAGCCCGGGCGCAAGCCTTGAGCGTTGGGTTGCAGAGTCCGCAAGTCGTTTGAGAGGGCCATGGCAGCACCGAATCCTTTTCCGCGCCCCCACGCGTATCCGATGACCCAACCTGAACGAGTCGTCGAATGCATTTTTTATACGGCCCAAATCTGGCGAAATTGTGGCGAACCATGGCAAAAGTGCGGCAGAACACGATTTTGCCTCATTTGGGACAGATCGATACCATAGTGCTCTGAACTTAGTGCAATCCTGCACCTATTCCCATTTTCGAGTGGGGGTTTTGACGCACAAATGTGGTGCGATTCTAGTTTACTTCCCGGTGCAGAACGAAGATTGAATCGACAACTTTTTCAATCACGTGGATGTGCAAGGACTTCAGGGGTTCTCCACCCTCTTCAATTAGATCCCAGCTGATGAGAGAGGCCTCGTAATTGTGAAAACACATCTCCAACATGATCCTGACGTCAGGAAAATTACTGTCGTACCCTTTGTGGAAAGCCCGTTCCCACAGACGCCATGAATGCACGTGCCCCTGTTGGTGGAAGTGTTCACAAAATGCATCAAATGAATATTTGAATGCAGATAGCTCAACATCATGGCGAAGATTGAACGCGCCAAACATGGAACAATATTCAGTGTGTGGTGTCGTCATATTACGCGCCATCTCATCATAGCTCACGAAACACTTTAAACTGCGACTTGGGATAGTCCAAAACTGTTCCGACGCGAGACAACACATTACCGGCAAAAACATTCCATTCCCGGACATACGTTTGAAGAAAGCGTTCAAGAACAGGTTTCTTGATCCGCACAGACGTATAGAGATACCCTTTCTCCAACCAACAACACATTGAAGGGCCGATTTTATGTCGACAATTTTTGATCCTGTGGAAACGCCGTTCGTCGGAGCCCTTAAAGAAAATAGCCCTGAAAATGCAGATTTAGTTGTTTTCGGCGCGCCGCACGGCACGCCCTATCGCGATATAGACAACATACCTTATCAATACGCACCTGACGCACTGCGTGCCGCGCTTGAAAGTGATGCCCGATGGTTAGATCATTGGGATTTCGATTTAGACGGCCCACTACTCGGGGATGGGAATTTCATAGTTGCCGACGCGGGTAATCTCAAAACGTCATCCTTGGAGGGTGCTGAGAACCGGCTTTTGATAGGAAAGGCGACCTCTCAAATCTTAAGCACCGGAGCCATCCCGTTGATGATTGGTGGGGATGATTCAACGCCCATCCCATTTATTGAATCACTCGAACCTCTTGGGCCGCTCACGATAATTCAGATTGATGCCCACATTGATTGGCGAGATGAGCGGCGCGGCGAACATTTGGGTTTTTCGAGCACGATGCGACGAGCTTCTGAAATGAACCACGTCGAGAACATTGTTCAGGTCGGCATGCGAGGATTGGGATCAGCCCGCCACATGGAGGTTGAACTTGCAAAAAGTTGGGGCGCAAAGCTTGTCACAGCCAGAGAATTCCATCGCGATGGGATGGACGCAGTGTTGCAACACGTGAGACAGGGCGCCAATTGCATGATTACAGTGGACTGTGATGGGCTGGACTCAGGTATAATGCCCGCAGTTATGGCGCCAACACCCGGTGGTTTGTCTTACACCCAAGCGATAGATTTGATCGCGGCAGTAGTCAGAAAAACCAATATTGTTGCATTTGACATGATTGAATTCGTACCTGAAAGGGACGTCAATGGAACCGCAGCCATAACTGCAGCCAGAATAATAGCAAACGTCATCGGCGGCCTCGCTCGGGCAAAATAAAGCACAAGGAAATTCGTGTTTCTCCCAGCATCCGAATAGCCTTAGATAAAAGGCTTTCCGGCATTACGTCCGAATGTGTTGAAATGGCAGGGGCACCAGGGTTCGAACCCGGGACCTACGGTTTTGGAGACCGTCGCTCTACCAGCTGAGCTATACCCCTATGGCCGGTGGTCGGATTACGCCACATGCACGCGGGAAGCAAGACCGTAATCCAATCAGAATGTGGGAATTTCCAACCTTTGTAGTCGGGTCCTCTCAAATCACTGTAACGTAAGGTTGAAAACTTGATGATCGGGGCGGATTCTTCGCGTATCAAATCTTGTCACTTGGGCCGGTTGAACACAGCGACCCACCTTAAGACGCGGTTAGAGTAACGATGCCGCCATTATACCGAGGCCCACCATGCTAACCATGAAAACTAACGTCCGGATCAAGGGCACTCCTGATATATAGACAGCAAGATACGCGATACGCGCAAAAACAAAGATCTGTGCCCCAAGCACCGCCTGCGCCATATCCGCGCCTTCGACCACAATCGCCAATACGCCGAATGTTAGGAAAACCGGCAGATTCTCCGCGTAGTTGGCTGCCGATTTTAAAATCCTTGCGTGATAGACGCTTGGTTCTGCCAGGGTGTCGCGCGGCCCCAACGAAAGTCGCAGCCCATTTTCGCCAATCAACAGTATGCCGGCCATGTAAACATTAACCAAGTAGACGGCCAAACCTGAAAAAATCCAAAAAACCATCCCATTCTCCTTTTGCTGGGGTCTTAGGGCAGATATAGCGTTAAGGAATGCACACAATTCCTTTGAAGGGAATGAAAGCCATGAATATTCAATCTAATTTCGGTGACGCGTTAAAATCACTACGAACAACGCTTGGATTGAGCCAACTTGCACTTGCGACACGCTTGTCGAGCACACAGCGTCACCTGTCCTTTCTTGAAACGGGCCGCTCGCAACCAAGGCCGGAATTCCTGAGGCGACTTTGCACAGAGCTCAGCCTGAATGGCGCACAACGCAGTGCGCTTTTTGAATCGTCGGGTTTTCATAACCCTTTTCCGCGCCGAGCATTAACTTCGGATGAAGTTGCCGAAACCCTCGACATGATCTCTCGTCGAATTTTGGGCAATTGGCCCTTCCCCGCCTTTGTTCTTTCACAAGACTGGTCTGTGTTGCGATTGAATACCCCAGCACAAAAGATGTTTTCCGCCTTTGGCGTGGACGCCGCGAATGCGCGACCAAATATGTTGGCGTTTTTGTTGTCCCCTTCGTTCCGGTCACTGATCCGCAATTGGGAAGTTGCCAGCCAGGGTCTGTATTTTCGGCTCCTCGCCGCTTCAGAGCACAACCCGGACATCCGCCAAATGTTTGAAACGGCGCGCAAGGAAGGTGTGTTCGACCACATTCCATCAATGCTGACCCGGCAAGACGACACGCCGATCTATATTCCCTTTGAAATTGGCCCACCCGGCGGGCCTGTCCTGCGCATGACTTCTTTTGTCGGGAAATTGGGGACGGTCCAGGATTCGTTTGTTGAATCGCTGGAGGTTGAGTTGATGGTGCCGTTGGATGATGCAAGTGAAGAACGGATATTAGCTCAGAGCAATTCATAGCCGATTTGTGTAGCATCTCTACTCCCGGGCCTCTGCTTGATTAATTCACTCCAGTTAGAGCCGCAGTGTAATTCCCAAATTCATTGAACGGCTTTGTTCCAAACGCAAAAGGGCGCCCGTTGGGGCGCCCTCAGTCGTAACACTAGAAGTGTTTCCCTGCTACGCTCCCGGGGATTTCACAATCCCCTGCCGCGCAGACGGGCGTTTCGCTCTCGCGAAGCCACCCTTACTCGATGATTTTGGACACAACACCGGCGCCGACTGTGCGGCCGCCTTCGCGGATCGCAAAACGCAGACCGTCTTCCATCGCGATTGGCGCAATCAGTTCAACTTCGAACTTCAGGTTGTCGCCTGGCATCACCATTTCTGTGCCCTCGGGCAGGTTCACGGTGCCGGTCACGTCTGTGGTCCGGAAGTAGAACTGTGGGCGATAGTTCGCGAAGAACGGCGTGTGACGGCCACCCTCGTCTTTGGTGAGGATATAGGCCTCAGCTTCGAACTTGGTATGTGGGTTAACCGACTTCGGCTTACACAGAACCTGTCCACGCTCAACGCCTTCACGGTCGATACCGCGCAGCAGAACACCAACGTTATCACCCGCTTCACCACGATCCAGCAGCTTGCGGAACATTTCAACACCTGTGCAGGTGGTGGTTTTCGTGTCGCGGATACCAACGATTTCAATGCTGTCGCCAACATTGATCACGCCACGTTCGATACGACCTGTCACAACTGTACCACGACCAGAGATCGAGAATACGTCTTCCACTGGCATCAGGAACGGCTTGTCAACATCACGCTCAGGTGTCGGAATGGACTCATCCACAGCCGCCATCAGTGCACGGATCGAATCTTCGCCAATCGCGTTGTCGCGACCTTCCATAGCGGCCAGAGCCGAACCAGGGATCACAGGAATATCATCGCCAGGATATTCGTAAGAGCTTAACAACTCGCGAATTTCCATTTCAACCAGTTCCAACAACTCGTCGTCGTCAACCTGATCAACTTTGTTCATGTAAACAACCATGTGCGGGATGCCAACCTGGCGGCCCAGCAGGATGTGCTCACGGGTTTGTGGCATCGGGCCGTCGGCCGCGTTCACAACCAGGATCGCGCCGTCCATCTGCGCCGCACCCGTGATCATGTTTTTGACGTAGTCGGCGTGGCCGGGGCAATCAACGTGCGCGTAGTGGCGGTTCTCGGTTTCGTACTCAACGTGTGCCGTCGAGATCGTGATCCCACGTGCCTTTTCTTCCGGCGCGCCGTCAATCTGATCATAGGCTTTGAAATCACCAAAATACTTCGTGATCGCCGCCGTCAACGTCGTCTTGCCGTGGTCAACGTGACCAATCGTGCCGATGTTTACGTGCGGTTTAGAACGGTCAAACTTTTCCTTTGCCATGATACGAGGCACCTTGTCAGTTGGGGGGCCTATGGGCCCGTTAATTGTCTTCGCGCGCCGTTTATTGGCTTAAGCCGGAAAAATCAAGCCGTTCATAGCTGAGATCAGTTCTTACGACCAAACAATCGTTGTTTAATTGTGCCCGGCATGTTTTGGGCAACAATTTTCAATTCGCCTTCAGGCGACTTGATGGCGGCAGCGGCAAAAATCGTCGCACGACCCTTTGTCCCTCCTCCTGCATCAACACCCCGTCCGACTTGTTGGCCAGTATCCATATAGAAAAGTGTGGTACGAGCGGACGCAACGCTGTCATTACTGCCTAACAAAATTGCCAATGCCGGATCGGCAAACGTAAACCCGTTAACAACGACTTCGGCACGTACCGGGATGCTTCCGCGGGCATTTGCGTTTTGTAAACCGCTTGTTAGATACTGACTTAATACTTGTTGAATTCTTTGATTCGAAACGCCATTTTGTTTTGCATTGCGCTTAAAGCTCTCACTGAGCACCACATCCACTTTAACGATCCGAAGTTCTTGCGTATCCTTGGGTAGCAGCGCTTTGGTCAAGTCTGCAACGGGCCGTTTGCCGGCTGCCAACGCGGGTTTCGGCTTCGCCACAGTTGGCGCAGTGGTCTCAGTTGTCGTTTGGCATCCAATAAGTAGGCTTGCGAGTGAGACTCCAATCAAAGCTCTTCGGTTCATCTTGGAGTTTGAACGGGCTACATCGTTTATCATTTTGATTTGTCTCGCTAAAAAATGTTGGGCAGGTGCAATATATCTCCGTTTTACGTAGGTAATCCGCACAATCATACCGTTAAATTTATCGCTTATGACAATCCAAAGAGAGTGTCCAGAAGCAAATCTGTAGGTGGATTATTCTTCGTCTGCGTCAAGTCCAACCACCGGGTCGGCAACGATTTCTGAAGCTGCTGCCGCAGCGGCAGCTGCAGCGGCACCATCTGTTGTTTCAGTTTCGCCTGATGAAGTCGCATTCAATGGTTGTTCGTCTTCAGTAACATCCTCCGGCGTTTGTTCTGAAACCTTGGTTGCAGGCGCGTTTTTCCCACCAAACCATTCATTTTCGAAATTCTGTTGTACCACCCAGTTTTGGATCTGTTTGGCGGCGTTGCGGGTCAGGTTTTCCATCTGTTTTGCCTTGGATTGTGTCAGACCCGAGCCCAGGAAAGTGTTGCCAGAAAAGGATTCAATCACTGTGACCTGATGGGGCTTGTCGTTCAGTTTTTCGCCCGCCGCATCATCCCACACCGTCACGTTCAGGATCAGTGCAGATTTCGGTGACGCCACAATCGGCACACCGGGAATAGCCAAAACGTAACCTTCAACACTGATGCCCAAATGATAAAGCTTGTCACCCTCATACCGCCCAAAGCGTTCTTGAATCGCACCTTTCATGGCTTCGATCCATTCTTCCTTGCTCGCATTTCTGGAGGCTGGGCCTTTGGTCAGGTTCGGGGCCACCACCACGTTATGTGCAAGGGCGAAATTACCGAGATCAACAGGTGCTTTGTCCAGGTCGTTGGGATTGGTACAGGCACCGAGAATGCCAAGCGTCAGTACAAAAGCTATCAAACGGAACATGTCGTGCATCCTCGCAAAAACCGGTTGGAACCCGATACCCCAGCAGGGCCTTGGGTGCAATCGTTCGTCCTTTTGCACGATTCGACCGCGCGGTTAACCACAGACCGCCCTGAGGTCGCGCCATTCGGATGCGCTTAAGATCGGTGGGGTGATGCCTTGGGTCGCCGCGTTTAGTCGGGCGCGTTCGGCGCGGGCATTGCTTGCAGGATGGGTGGAGAAATACGACGGCAAACCCGGCCCCTCGCCTTCCAACCCATGCAAAAACTCAAAGAACTCCGCCATGCCGGTGCTGTTGACCGCGGCGCTGTTCAGCATGGCCAGTGCGAATTGGTCCGCCTCGGCCTCGGATTCACGGGTGTAGCTGGCTTCTAGCACCTGATTGCCAAGAAATACCGCGGCTGCACCACCGGTGACATCCCCCAAAACAAGCGACAACAGGCCTGCCGATCCAGCGGCGCGCAGCGCGTGGCGCGTGGCATCGCGGCGTTCAACATGGCCGATTTCGTGGGCCAGTACAGAAGCGACCGCCTCGGGGCTTGAGGAATAATCAAGAAGCCCGCGCATCACGACAATTTGCCCGCCAGGTGCCGCAAATGCATTGATCATCCCGTGATCCAAAACCCGTACTTCAAGTTCGTATTCAAGGGCTTGCGCCGACACCAGACGGCCTAACATTTTGCCCAGCGCGTTCAAACCATCCGCATCACGGCAATCCAGATCACCCAGATTTGTAGCCCCCAGCGCCAATTCGATTTGTTGGGTGACGGATTTTCCGAACGAGATTTCCCGTTCAACCGGGATCAGTTCGGCAAGGGTGTCCGCCATTCGGGGGAGGATGAAGAACAACATCAGCCCGACGGCACCAATGGCAAGACTGACGCGTTTCAGGATTTTTTGCCAGCTTCCCTGATGCAAGTCTTTACGTCGAAGATCGGGACACAGGGTTTTTAGCTTTTTCCGCAAAGCTTTGTCAGAGATCGTCAGACGGGCAGCAACGCGTGGGGCTTCGTCGCCGATCTCGCAATGCAAGGTGAGGGTCATACGGCCAAGGCGCGCTCGATCCGACAGAGCACGCAATCGGTTGAGCGGCCAATGCGTTGGCCCGTCCAGAGATTTGCCGATCAGGATCAGCTTGTTTTGATCATCACTTAACACCACGTTGACGTCATGACGACCCGCCGTGAGCCCATCAAAATAGCTCCCCTTGACCGGCATCATCAGATCGCCCCCCCGACATCAAGAGCATCAGCAAAGCCTTCAGCATCGATTTTTACGTCCGGTGCACGTTGGGAAATTTTCTTTAAAATCGATATGTTATGTACGGTTATTGAGTGCACCAGATGTTCAATGATCGGCTGTGTGATCCACACCAAGGACACCGATGTCACAATCGCAATCAGAAACATATAGAAGACAACAAGCGGCAGTAGTGCCGTCGTGATCTGGAACGCTTCGGTGCTAATAAAATCGGCCACGAACCCTGCCAAAACCCCCAACAGAACAGCCGCCACAAGGCCCAAAACGATGCCACCCACAACAATGCGTTTCACAATCGTTCCCGTTTCGGGTTCAGATTTGATGGTGATTTCCCCGCCCAGAACCTTGTTATTGGTCAGGTATTCAAAACTGCGCACGCGGTAAGATACAAACCCTACCATCGCCCAGATATACCCAACAATGGCCGATGTCGCGCCGAAACCAATACCGCCCAACAGCGCCGAAAACCCGCCCAGGACCATCAAACCGATACCGATGACCAAATGCTTCATCGCAGGATAAAGGCCGCCCCATGTGCCCAATTGTACAAATTGTACATCGCCAAACCACGTTCTGTCCGTTTTGTACTTTTCCAAATAGAAAGTTTGGCGTGGCAACAAGAGGCCGAGTGTCACGATGCTGATGGTCCAGTGGATTATCGCCCGCCACACATACCCCCATGCGGCCTGTTCCGCCCCAAAGCGCACGCCCCGCCACCGGGTTCGGGCCAGTTTATACCGACGTGCGCGGTATTGGGCGAACAACATCAGCGGCGCAACGGTGAAGCCGGTTATGACAAATGCCCCGTATTGCAAAAAGACCATGAAAGGCGCGTTAGACGGCGAAAACATGTTCATGCCGAAGAAAAACAGGATCATCTGAATGATGCCCATGTAGATTGCCAGGATGACAATGGCCGCGAGAAACCCAAGGAACTTTTCCAACCCTGTGCCCGTGTATTCAAAGGAATCCCCGTCACCTGCGATGGACGACCAGACATATTTGCGAATGCGTGTTTTGGCCCAGAACCGGTAGATGCCTATTGTGCCAGCAGTCAAAAGCGCTGTCCGGATTGCCAATCGGAACAGAGGGCGACGTTCGCCGTGGTATTCACCCGCAAAATATTCGCTCATGGATTGGGTTCCTTTGCGCCGAAGCGTTTATTGTCGGCCTGCAGCAATAAATTCGATACGATATTGCGATGACGTGTGGCAATATAAGTTATCACCATTTTACCTTCACCTAAACACAACGGAAAGATCCGTTCAGAGCAAGCTGTTGCTTGTAACATCGGCGCCCAGACCGGATGTGATAACGGGATCAATCGCCTCTCCACGTTGTAACGACCGGCGTTGGCGCGCGGTCAGTTCATCCCTGATGTCACGCAGAAGATGGCGTTGATCCGGCATTGCGTTGAAAAAATCAGCACATTGCGCGCGATGATCTGCAACGAAGTTCCACCAACTTTCTTCGTCGAGGTGAAACGCAGAACTAAAGTCCTGTGACGCATAGCCGGTTTCATAGACGCGTTTGCCCATCAATACAGCCTTGTAGGTCTGATGTGTGAACAACGTCGCATTAGGAAGGTCATGATGGCTCGGGAGCGTGTGATGCCAAAGCTCAAGATTTTCAGCAAGGCTATCAGGCACCTCCAATTCTTCGCGTGCATCAATCCAGTATTGTGAATCCGTGCGGTTGCCGAGCGCATAGTGCAAGCAAATGAAATCGCGGACCTCGTCGTAGAGCCTCTCCATTGTCTTGTTGTATCGTTTACGCAAAGGTTCGGGGTACGATGTATCGGGGAAAAGGCGCATCAGGTGACGAATAGACATATCAATCATGTGGATTGCCGTGGATTCCAGCGGTTCGATAAAACCGCTGGACAGACCAATCGCAATGCAATTCTTAACCCATGCCTCGCTGTTACGGCCTACACGCATTGGGATGACGCGCGGCTCCAAACCTTCGGCGGCGGGACCAAGGTGCGCCATGAACTCATCACGTGCTTCTTCGTCCGTTCGATGAGCGCTTGAATAAACATAGCCCGTGCCAACGCGGTTAAAAAGCGGCACGCGCCAGCTCCATCCTGCGCCCAGACCTGTTGACCGGGTGACGGGCTCCATCTCGTCAGTTTGATGGGGGATTTGCACTGCCATGGCGCGATCATTGGCCAGATAGTTGGAATAGCTGACGAATTTTCCACCCAAAGCCTCGTTAATGATCAATCCGCGGAACCCTGTGCAATCAATAACCAGTTCAACTTCGTGGCGCCCGCGCTGTTCAAGATTCAAAGCTGTGATGTAACCATTTTCGGCCTGTTCGAGACCTTTGAAGTTGTCGAGGATATGCGTAACACCCCGTTCCACACAAATATCTCGCACCAGCCCGGCAAATTTTCCGGCATCAAGGTGATAGGCGAAATTCGTGTCCCGGGCGAACGGAACAGCGTTAAACTGGCGCGGTCCGCGCTTGCCCCGGATAAGGTCGAGGTTGGGACCACAAAGCTCGGCATATTCGAGATCCCCTGAGCCGAATTTAAGCAAGTACGCCGCGACGTCCTGACGATCCAGGACCGGAGGATCAGTGAACCCATTCAAGTAGCATATCGGGTTTCCGTCATTGTCGACATTCCAATGATCGAATAATACGCCAAGCTTGAATGAGCTGTTACAGGCCTTGAAAAACTGGGCTTCGGATATGCCGCAATCTATCAGGGTTCGCGGCATATTCGGCACTGTTGCCTCACCCACACCAACTGTTGGAATGTCGGGCGATTCAATCAGAGTGATCTTCAGATCCTGTTGGGAACCGGAGTTTTCTTTGAGGTTAGACTTCAGCAACAATGCCGTCAGCCAGCCGGCGGTGCCCCCACCGACAATTGTTACGGACTGAATTGGTTTGGCCATGCTCCTACCCTTTGCAAACAAGGGCAGTTTAACCAACGGTCATCACAGATCAAGTTCACCCCTGTTTGCCAGTTACGGCGCGACAGTATCAGGTAAATTTGTTGTCCCTGGGAAACCCGCGCGGCGCCATTCGTCCGGTGCCGGCACGTTTGCCGATCCATTCGATCAAGGATGTTTCGGTGCGGGTTCGACCCGCAGGGTCCAGCCAGCTTAGCCCATTTCCCAGCGTGAAGGTTGCCGCATCGCAAAGACCGCCGTCTTTGTATTTTTGCAAACGCACACCTTTGCCGCGCGCCATTTCGGGCAATTCGGTCAACGGAAAGATCAGCACTTTACGATTTTCACCAACACAGGCGACATGATCGCCGTTCACCGTGTGGCAAACCGATGCACGCGTTTCACCACGCACATTCAGCACCTGTTTGCCGGTGCGGGTTTGCGCCAGAATTTCGTCCTCGGCCACGACAAACCCGTCGCCCGCACTTGAGGCAACCAACAACTTGCGCCCCGGTGCGTGAACAAAGAGATCAACAATTCCGGCCTCGTTGGGCAGATCAACAATCAGACGCAAAGGTTCGCCCATGCCGCGACCACCCGGCAGATTGGCGGCTGAGATCGTGTAGAACCGTCCGTTTTCGCCAAAGGCCAACAGGCGGTCGGTGGTTTCGGCGTGGAACATAAACCGGGGGCCGTCACCATCCTTGAATTTCAACTCGCGGGTCAGGTCAATGTGGCCGGTCATCGCCCGGATCCAACCCATTTCGCTACAGACCACGGTGATTGGTTCGCGATCGATCATGGCCTCAAGTGGCACTTCCTCGATTTCGCCGGCCTCTTCGATCAGAGTCCGGCGTGCGCCGCCCTCGAACCCTTTGCCAAAGGTCTTTTTGACCTCTTTCAACTGATCCGCGATGGTCGCCCACTGAATGTCTTCGCTCTCAAGAAGATCTTCCAGTTTAGCGCGTTCTTCCATCAGCGCACTTTGTTCGCGCTGAAGTTCGATCTCTTCCAGGCGTCGCAGGCTGCGCAAGCGCATGTTCAGGATTGCTTCGGCCTGCACATCCGTGAGACCATCCTCGCCGTCCGGAGCGGGCGGGATGTAATCAGCCTCGGACATGGCGCGCGCAAACGTGTGACCCCAATCCTCGCGCATCAGTGCGGCCTTGGGTTCGTCATCGTAGCGGATGATGTCGATAACACGGTCCAGGTTGAGGAAGGCCACGATCAGCCCTTCCAGCACCTCAAGGCGGTGGTCGATTTTTTCCATCCGGTGGGTGGACCGGCGGATCAAAACTTCGCGGCGGAAATCAAGGAAGGCACGTAGCACTTCCTTCATCGAACAAACCTTGGGGGTCACCCCATCGATCAGCACGTTCATGTTGAGCGAGAAACGCACCTCGAGATCCGAGTTGCGGTACATCATTCCCATCAGAACCTCAGGATCGACGTTTTTGGAACGCGGTTCCAGAACCAAGCGGATGTCGTCCGCGCTTTCGTCGCGTACATCTGCAAGGATCGGTATTTTCTTGTTCTGGATGACCTCAGCGATCTTTTCGATCAGTTTGGATTTCTGCACCTGATAGGGGATTTCGGTGACAACCACCTGCCATTGGCCACGCCCGAGGTCTTCGACTTCCCATTTACACCGCAGGCGGAAACCACCCTTGCCTGTGCGATAGGCCTGCGCGATGTTTTCAGCGGGCTCTACGATCACGCCGCCAGTCGGAAAATCCGGCCCCTGAACGAAATTCAACAATGTGTCATCGCGTGCATCCGGTACCTTGATCAGGTGCTGACAGGCATCAACCAGTTCCGAAATATTATGCGGCGGGATGTTTGTGGCCATGCCCACGGCAATGCCGCTTGACCCATTGGCCAACAGATTGGGAAACGAAGCGGGCAAGACCACTGGTTCGGTCAGCGTACCGTCGTAGTTGTCGCGAAAATCGACCGCGTTTTCAGCCAAACCATCCAGCAGCGCCTCGGCAACGGCCGTCATCCGCGCCTCGGTGTAACGTGCGGCAGCAGGGTTATCACCGTCAATATTGCCGAAGTTCCCTTGGCCGTCGACCAGCGGATAACGCACGGCAAAGTCCTGAGCCAGGCGCGCCATGGCATCGTAGATCGCCGCATCGCCATGTGGGTGATAGTTGCCCATCACGTCGCCACTGATCTTTGCCGATTTGCGGAAACCACCCGATGAATTCAGCTTGAGTTCGCGCATTGCATAAAGGATTCGGCGGTGCACGGGCTTCAACCCATCGCGTGCATCTGGCAGCGCGCGGTGCATGATCGTGCTCAGTGCATAGGTTAAATACCGTTCGCCAATCGCGCGGCGTAACGGTTCGGCAACAGCGTCAGGGGTGCCATTCGGGCCTATGTTGGGGTCATCGACCAAATCATTCATGGATGTTGTGATAGCCCCGACACGAAACGGCGTAAAGCGGGACGAGGGGAAAGTTTTCAGGTTTTCCCGTTATTGAGCCATGCGAATCGTGTATCCTTAGGGTGCTGCTTTTACATTTGGTTATTTGGGGGATGCGCAATGTGGCGCTTTGTAGTTGTGTCGTGCGCTTTTTTGGGCTGGTCGTTCTATGAACTGAGCGGTGGATCAGATTATGCACCGGCAAACGACTCATTGCAGGTCGCGCTTGAAGGCAAGGCGCTGTTTGCTGCGCCTATTGTTGTCGCGCGGATCGACGAAGAATTTGTTGATGATGGCGCATTGCCCGCACCCATTATGCGACGCACAAAGGTACGGAAAAACAAACCGAAGCCAACGCGCGCCGAAATAACAGCCGCAGAAGAAGAAGCCGTTGCACTTGCAATGGCGTCCCTATCAAGCCTTTCAAACGCTAGTATTGATCGCTTTAGCGTCACGTTAGCCACGGCGCCGGATGCCGATCAAGACCTTGAGGAATTTGGACTAAGCCTGAACGGGATAGGCGGATTTTCAGGTGAAGCATTAGCGCTTGCCGTCGCAGAAGACCCCCCTGTTGTAGATGCATCCGTCACCGAAACCATCATTCAAGCCCCCCAGCCGGAACCGGCCGATATGCGGCGTATTTCACGCGATGTGGCAAATATGCGCGATGGACCGGGCACGAGTTTTGCCAAAGTCGATCAACTGACGGCGGGCACGGTGGTCGAAGTTCTGGAAACGGCTGACAACGGGTGGCTGCGCCTGAAGGTAATGCATTCCGGCAGCGAAGGCTGGATGGCTGATTGGTTGGTCACGGCGTCAAACTGATTGCATCATTGCCGGTCCCCGGCCATAGCTGTGATCATGAGTCAGAAATCTATCTTAATTACAGGATGCTCAACCGGCATCGGATACGACGCCGCACATGGTTTGCGCGCACGTGGCTGGCGGGTGTTTGCATCGTGCCGGAAAGCCGACGATTGCGAACGTCTTATCAGCGAAGGGTTTGAAAGCCCCCGGATTGATTATTCGGATACGAAAAGCATTACGGAAGGGCTTAACGAAACCTTGAAAGCAACTGGCGGCACGCTGGATGCTTTGTTCAACAACGGTGCCTTCGCTTGCCCCGGTTTGGTCGAAGATCTGCCGACAGATGCGCTGCGTAGCATTTATGAAACCAATTTCTTTGGTTGGCACGAGCTTACCCGACAGGTCATTCCAACAATGCGTAAGCAAGGGCATGGGCGGATTGTGCAATGTTCATCTGTTTTAGGTCTGGTCACCCTTCCGTGGCGTGGGGCTTACAACAGCACGAAATTCGCAGTTGAGGGTTTGACCGACACCTTGCGGATCGAGATGAAGGGCACAGGAATTGAAGTCGTTCTGGTCGAACCCGGCCCGGTCACATCAAAGATTCGCGAAAACGCCATTCCGCATTATGAGCGTTGGATTGATTGGGAAAACTCACCGCGGGCGGAGCATTATAAGGCTGGCCTGCAAAAACGCCTTTACGAGAGCAAGAACAAACCGGACCCTTTCGAATTGCCCGCCTCGGCAGTGACCAAAAAACTGGTACATGCGATTGAATCGCGCCGCCCCCGGGCACGGTATTATGTAACAACCCCCACCTATGTGATGGGTTTCTTGCGGCGCATCCTGCCGACCCGCGCACTGGACTGGGTTCTTACAAAATCTTAGACATCTCTGCGCTTTTGGGTTCGCTTTTGGTGCGTCGAAGACTACATCGGCTATGAACGATACGAACAAAGGATAGTTTCGATGGCTCAAGACCCGCTTTTCTATGTGGTGATCATCGCTTGCGCGGCAGTTGCAGGTATCTTGTTTTTTGGCATTGGCACTTTCGGCAAGGGCGGCGAGTTTAATCGTAAACATGCCAACAAAATCATGCGTTGGCGGATTGGGGCGCAGTTCGTTGCGGTCCTGTTAATTCTGTTGTTCGTTTTTATCCGCAGGCAGGGAGGACAGTAACATGGTAGTTCTGAATAAAATCTACACAAAAACCGGTGACAAGGGCGAAACCGCGTTAGGCAACGGCAATCGCGTGGCCAAGCATTCCCTGCGTGTCAGCGCCTATGGCACGGTGGACGAAGTGAATTCGACCGTTGGCCTTGCGCGCCTTCAGGCGGCGGGCGACATGGACGACGCGTTGGCGCGCATCCAGAATGATCTGTTTGATCTGGGCGCTGACTTGTGCCGTCCTGAGATGGAAAAAGACGCCGATGCGGAATACGCACCATTGCGTGTCACGGATGCACAGGTTTCGCGTCTGGAGGCCGAGATTGACGTCATGAACGGCGATCTTGAACCCCTGCGCAGTTTTATTCTGCCCGGAGGATCGGCCTTGGCCGCGCAATTGCATCTGTGCCGCACGGTATCACGCCGGGCCGAGCGGCTGTCGGTAGAGCTGTCGACAGTTGAAGGCATCAACCCTGCAGGAACCAAGTACCTGAACCGATTGAGCGATTGGTTTTTTGTCGCGTCGCGTGTGGCCAACAATGGCGGCAAGGATGATGTTTTGTGGGTTCCGGGCGCGAACCGCTAATCGCGACAACCTGGGCAGACGGCAGGGCATACGCCAAAGGATCTATCGGAGCGTGCACGTAACGCGCCAGTTGATGCCGGACCCCGGGGCATAGCTATTGCTAAGCACAGAAAAATTCCTGCTAAGGCACATTCACCAATCATCCGGTGCTACGCTTGGCCCCATATACCGCGGATCAGTGCGCGTCGATGTCATGGTGTTGGCGCATCCCCATCGCAAGACGGTTCCAGACGTTGATTGTGCCGATTGCAACTGTCAGATTTACGATCTCGGCCTCGGTGAAATGATCACGTAATCCATTGAATTCCAGATCTGGTGCGCCAGTGGTGCTTATGTTCGTTACTGCCTCAACCCATGCCAGAACGGCGCGTTCGCGGGCATCAAAAACCACTGCCTCAGGCCAGACACAGACAAGCGCGATCCATTGTTCGCTGAATCCGTGACTGCGAGCTTCTTTGGTGTGCATATCGACACAATAGGCACATCCGTTGATCTGTGAGGCACGCAGTTTGATCAGGTGTATCAACCCATGATCAAGGCCTGATTGGGCCGAGATATAGTGTTCAAGCCCATAGACGGCCTTTACGGCGTTTGGCGCAACTTTCATGTAATCAATTCGGGCGGTCATCAGGTTATCCTTAAACTAGACAGGCGTTAAGACGATTTGCGGGCGTGCAGATCCAAAAAGGCACAGCCACGCGCGACGATGGAACCATCGTCAGATGCCACGACGGACGCATTGAGGTCCGCGATTGAAACTAGACCCAATTCGGCGCGGTAAGCACGTTCCGCCCGCAACATCGCGGCGTTGATCTGACAGGGCACTGTGAAGCGGTCACGGGACAGGGGGGTGGGGCCATTTTGACGGATTTCCTTGCATCGAAAGGCCGGTTGCGAGCCTTCAACAGCCAAAACAACATCGAGAAGCGTGATGTTTTCCGGGGATCGATTCAGACGATACCCCCCGCGTGGCCCGGGCACCGTTTCCACGATTTTCTCGCGTGACATCGATTGAAGATGCTTGAGAAGATAGCTTGTCGAGACTCCGTGAAATTCGGCCAAAGCAGAGGCAGGCAACACCTGGCCGTCGGGCAAGGCAGCCAGCATTGTCACCGAATGAATTGCCTGTTCTACGCCGTCACCCAGTTTCATCAAAACCTCCAGACTAGAATCATAGATAATTTTTATCCACGTTATTCAAAACGTCAAGCCTCCATCCTCCATCGCGTCGAAAACGCCAATTCAGATCGCTCCCCGAAAGAAAATTTCACTAATCGGCCCAAACACGACATACGCGACTGCAAACATGACGATTTTTCTCTGTTCCAGCCGTGGCTGAAACGATATGAACGCGCGTAGAGCTTTCTGGAGAGTCGCACCCGCGGCTCTCTGTCATTTAACGGAGACCATGCTGATGAAGGTGCTTGTGCCTGTCAAACGTGTGATCGACTATAACGTGAAAGTACGCGTAAAAGCGGACGGAAGCGGTGTCGATCTTGCGAACGTAAAAATGTCGATGAACCCATTCGACGAGATCGCAGTAGAAGAAGCGATCCGTATGCGGGAAGCTGGCAAAGCCGACGAAGTTGTCGCCGTATCCATCGGTGTTAAACAATGTCAGGAAACGCTGCGTACCGCGCTGGCCATGGGCGCGGATCGCGCCATTCTGGTTATTGCTGCGGATGATGTACACACGGACATCGAACCGCTGGCCGTTGCCAAAATCCTGAAGGCAATCGTCGACGAAGAACAGCCAGGCATCGTTCTGGCGGGCAAGCAAGCGATCGACAACGACATGAACGCCACCGGCCAAATGTTGTCCGCACTTCTGGGTTGGTCGCAAGGTACGTTTGCATCCGGCCTCGAAGTAGAGGGCGATCACGCCAACGTCACACGCGAAGTAGATGGCGGTTTGCAAACCATCAAAGTGAAGATGCCAGCCATCATCACCGTTGACCTGCGTTTGAACGAGCCGCGTTACGCATCGCTTCCAAACATCATGAAAGCCAAGAAAAAGCCGCTGGACGAGAAAACAGCCGCTGATTACGGCGTTGATGTAACACCGCGTCTGACAATCACTGGCACAGCCGAGCCTGACAGCCGCGCCGCTGGTATCATCGTTGGTTCGGTTGACGAACTGGTAGAGAAACTTAAAGAAGCGGGGGCTGTATAATGGCTGTTCTTCTTCTCGCAGAAGTAAATGGTGGCGAACTCGCGCTTGACGCAACTGCAAAGGCGGTTACGGCTGCTGCGCAATTGGGTGACGTGACGGCATTGTGCGCCGGCGCATCCGCTGCTGCCGCCGGTGAAGCCGCTGCAAAAATTGCTGGCGTTTCAAAGGTTCTGGTTGCCGAGGACGATTCCCTTGGTCACCGCCTTGCGGAATCCACTGCAGCACTGATCGTCTCATTGGCGGACGGGTACGAACATATCGTAGCCCCGGCAACAACAGACGCCAAGAACGTCCTGCCCCGCGTTGCGGCGCTGTTGGATGTAATGGTGATCTCGGATGTATCCGGTGTTGTCGATGGCAACACGTTTGAGCGTCCGATCTATGCCGGTAACGCGATCCAGACTGTTCAATCCACAGACGGCAAGAAAGTCGTTTCCTTCCGCACATCGACATTTGATGCGGCAGGCGACGGTGGATCAGCCAGCGTTGAATCCGTTTCAGCCGCTGCAAATCCTGGTCTGTCCGAATGGATCGAAGACAAGGTTGCCACATCTGACCGTCCAGAACTGACATCTGCGGGTGTTGTTGTGTCTGGCGGACGTGGTGTTGGATCCGAAGCGGACTTTGCCCTGATCGAAGCACTTGCTGACAAACTGGGTGCGGCCGTGGGCGCATCCCGCGCCGCGGTTGACAGTGGCTATGCACCAAACGACTGGCAGGTTGGCCAGACCGGTAAGGTGGTTGCGCCTGATCTTTACGTGGCTGTGGGTATCTCGGGTGCGATCCAGCACCTGGCCGGTATGAAAGACAGTAAAGTTATCGTTGCGATCAACAAAGACGAAGAAGCACCTATCTTCCAGGTTGCTGATTTCGGCCTCGTTGCAGACCTGTTCACAGCTGTACCAGAGTTGACCGAAAAGCTCGGCTAAACTCATCGGCGAAAAATGTCTTGAAGGCCCGCTAAATGGCGGGCCTTCTTGCATTTTAACCGCCAACCAGTTCTGTGATGACTGGTATCAATGTCTCCGCCGCCTCAGTATGCGCAGAGGGGCCTAAAACTTCCGCAGCAGCGGCAGCCTCTAAGTCCGAGAATACCTTCCCTTGCGCATTCTCGGCCATTGCTTCGGCGCTTACCGTCGCATCCACCACCAGCAAAACTTCTTCGCGAAGGGCGTCGATCATATTTTTGCTAACAAAAGCAGGGTCTTCGACCAGTTCTGGATGTTCTGCCTCGTTCCCCGGAGCATGGCGTGAAAACCAAAACAACACGACGGGTGTTTCAATCTGGGTCAACAGTAGGCGCATACGTGCCGTCCATGCCATCTGTAGCTCATCACGGATAAGCGCGTAGCGATCAGGTGCGCGATCCCGCAACGCGCACAACATATGGCGCGTGAAATGAAATTCGGTAAAATCGATTTCACGGAAAATGGCGCGCATCATCGGTGATGCACTAACAAACCTATCGTTGCGGCGCGGATGCACGGCGTAAAACCGGTTCGACATATTTTGTGCAGGCGGTGCTTGGATCACCGCGACCCGCGCCCGGGACGCGGCGGACAACACTTCAGGGTCATTCAGGAACACATCAACCCCGGCGTTTGGCCAACCAAAATTGACGCATCTCACGCCAGTCCGGGATTCTACAAGTGCCGGAAACGGCCGTTCAATAAATTTTCCGTAGGTTTCCGTGCCGCCCAGAAAGGCCGCGTACCGCCCGTTCAGACGCCGCTTTGGCCCCCGGAACAATAATTTCGACGTGCCATACCGGCACGTTTTATAATCAAGGGACGAATCCCCCAGCCTTTCATAAGCCATATCACCCACCAAATTTTCACCCGGGGAGGAGAGTCGTCCACATTTGTTTAGGAAGTCCTAATGTGCGAATTCGTTGCAAATTTGGACATTA
>Ga0209344_10002590_pt1 | contig 19673 bp, 15 predicted proteins | sample Cruoilmetagenom6_FD_187293 | JGI IMG/M metagenome (GOLD analysis project Ga0209344, IMG submission 187293) | Oil polluted marine microbial communities from Coal Oil Point, Santa Barbara, California, USA - Santa Barbara Oil Seep Sample 6 (SPAdes)... | ecosystem: Environmental > Aquatic > Marine... | reverse complement strand
GACAGGCGACCATAAGCAGCAGCGAAATTTGGATCAAGAGCGATTGCCCGGCGAAAATATTTCTGCGCTTCTGAATTTGTTTCAGCACTGAATTCGTACTGCGTGGCCAGACCACGGTGATAATTATCCCAAGCATTCATCGCCTCGATATCAAGCTGGCCAGCATCCTTTCCCGCGGCGCTTTCAAGTTCTGCTTCGATCGATGCGGCAATCGTGTCAGATAGTTCATCCTGCACATCCATCAGGTTATCTGTAACCCGGTCATATCGTGTAACCCATTGATATCTCCCGGTACTCGGTTCTGCCAGTTGCACAGTAAGTCGCAGATTTGAACCAAGGTTGCGAAGCGATCCATGCACCACATAATCAAGCCCGTGTTCATTGCCCATAACAGCCATTTCCCCAACCGTAAGGGCTATCCCTTTAAGGGACTCACTGGCATGAACATCCAGCCAGCGAAATCGGGAAAGATTGGTAATAATGTCTTGCGTCAGCCCATCAACAAAAAATTCCTGTTCAGCGCCTGGGGCAAGCGCTGCAAAAGGTACGACCGCGATCCTGGTTCGCTGGTGATCTGATTTTTCCCGGCTAAGATCAGGGTGATCTGCCCGCGGTGCTTCCTGATCAGCCTCGTCAGCCACGTTCGTAAAACTTTCCGAGCGGATTTCATTCATTAGCCTTTGCAGATCAGATCCCGCCCCAACACCCAGTTCTTTTTCAAGGCTTGCTTCATACGCATTGAAATGGCGGATTGCGGCGGCACGTTCACCGGATTGGGCTAGTATTCGGATCAGAACGATTTGTGATGCATCGCGCAGTGGATCCAGGGCGATCAACCTGCGTGCAGTCAGCACCCCCTGTTCAAGCTGGCCGTTTTTGACCTGCTCAGCCGCTGCACGTTCATAAATTTTACTGGCGATCGTCGCAACACGCTGCCTTTCTGATGCGATCCAATCGTCAAATTCGCTTTGTTGACCGAACAACCCGTCAAGCAATGGCCCGTGCAAGAGAGCCAGTGCAGATAAAGCATTTTCCGGTGAACTATCGGCTGCAAATCGAGAAAATTCATCGACGTCAACGCTTACTTTGTTCGGGTTCAGCCCAACACGATCACCTTCAATTACAACTACATCCTCTTCTTCGAAAATCCGGCGCAATTTGGAAATGGCCTGACGCAGGCTTTGGCGTGCCTGATCAGTGAATCTGTCACCCCAGAACAAGGACATAAGCCGATCCCGCGACGGATGCATATCGGTGTTAAGGGCAAGATAGGCAACCAACCCCTGGGATTTTGCGCCGCTCACCACTATGGGTTCGCCGTTTGCTGCATTAACTCGCAGCTTTCCAAACAGGTTAATTGAAATCATTTTTTCCGCTATCCACGATTGGGTAAGAATAAAGTATTTCTTCTGGTTAACGTAAAAATACGCCAGTTTTGAAGAACTTTCTGGTCAGTTGGCGGTAATTGACGCCAAATTCACACCAATATTTTGCTGGTGTTCACGCCCGATATCCGCCTGTGGGTCAAAACAGATGCCAAGGAAGCAACACGAACGAGAGCGTTATGACCAACACAGCAATCTTTGAAGCACTGGCCTTTTCCAGCGAAAAGCGCGAACCCAAGCATTTACATGTTATCGGCCCTTATTCCGTCTGGCCACGCCAGAACCCGCTAATGCGCATTGTGACGCTGAAACTAAGCGGCGTGGCAGTGGCCGTTGGACTATTTCTGCACTGCGGGTTGCCCGGGCTTTTGTAAGTTAATTGACTTTAGACAGGAAGCAATAACCATGACACATTTAACCAAGATCGAAACATCCAAGGCGGACGGCAAAATGACAGGTATTAAATCATCAATTCTGGATACGGTCGGTAATACACCGATCGTTCGTGTCAATAATATTGGGCCCAAGGACGTTGAACTCTACGTCAAACTAGAAGCTTTTAACCCATTGGGGTCGGTCAAAGACCGATTGGCACTGGGTGTGATTGAAGCCGCAGAAAGCGATGGTTCACTGTTGCCGGGTCAAACGGTTATTGAAGCCACTTCGGGAAATACTGGTATCGGTCTGGCAATGGTATGTGCGCAAAAAGGCTATCCGCTGGTTATCACGATGGCAGAAAATTTTAGCGTAGAGCGACGTAAGATGATGCGTTTTCTTGGTGCAAAAGTTATTCTGACACCTGCTGCAGAAAAAGGCACGGGCATGATTGCCAAGGCTGTAGAACTCGCGGAAAAACATGGTTGGTTTTTTTGCCACCAGTTTGAAAACGAAGCCAATGCCGATATTCATTCGCGCACGACTGCCCGCGAGATACTGGATGATTTTGCGGACGTCGGGCTGGATTATTGGGTATCTGGTTTTGGTTCAGGCGGGACATTGAAAGGTGTATCGCGGGTTTTAAAAGCTGAAAGCCCAACAACAAAAGTAATCGTTGCTGAACCGGATAATTCACCATTGTTATCAAGCGGAATTGCTCAAACGCGCAATGCTGATGGCAGTGCCGCCGCCAGCCATCCAAATTTTCGCCCACATCTTATGCAGGGTTGGTCGCCCGATTTTATACCGAAACTGGCAGGTGATGCGTTAGGGAACGATCTTATTGATGCATATCAACCAGTTGCCGGGATTGACGCATTACGATGTTCCCGTGATCTGGCCGCGAAGGAAGGTATTTTTTGTGGCACTACTGGTGGTGCAACATTTGCGGCGGCATTGAGCGTGGCAGAAAATGCACCGAAAGGTTCACACATCTTGGCGATGTTGCCCGACACTGGTGAGCGATACCTGTCAACACCGTTGTTTGATGACGTGGCAGAAGCCATGACGGATGAAGAAATTGCGATTGCCGCTTCTACACCGAAATATAGGTTTGACGTAAGTTCTGCTGCAGCCCCTGCCGCTGTCGAAACTGAAGAAGCCAAGCCATATGCAATTGAATTTGTTGAAGAAGTAATCACGAACAAAGACCAGCCAGTGGTTATGTTCGCCTTGGAATGGTGTGAATTTTGTTGGTCAGTCCGAAAAATGTTTACGGAAGCAGGGATTGATTTTCAATCTGTAGATTTGGATTCAGTTGCCTACCAGAAAGACAATCGGGGCGGTGATATCCGTACCGTCTTGCGTCAGAAAACCGGTGTTCCGACTATTCCGCAAATTTTTGTGGGTGGCGTTCATGTTGGTGGCGCAACCGAAACATTTGACGCCTTCAACGACGGCTCTTTGAAAAAGATGCTTGAACAAAATTTGGTTGGCTTTGATGCCTCAATGACACGGGACGCCTATAGCTTTCTGCCCAAATGGCTGCATCCACGGTAGTACCTGACATGAACCGGTCTGATAGAGATCCAGCCCTTGCGCGCGCGTTTGAATATTCGGCGACTTATCGACGAAATCCTCGCGCGCTGCATGCTACTCAAACAGTTGCTGAGTTGCGCCGTCGTTTCTGCATGCCGATGCCGGAAGAAGGCCGCGACCAGGCTGATGTGATTGACGATCTGATCGCAGCAGCAGAGCCGGGGTTAATAGGCAATACCGACGCGAATTTCTTTGCGTGGGTTATGGGTGGGTCGGATACCACAGGTGTTGCTGCGGATTGGCTGACTTCGGTTTGGGGGCAGAATGCCGCGATATTTCAAACAGCGCCTTCGGCCGCGATTGCGGAAGAAGCGGTTGAAAACTGGATTCTGGATTTGCTTGATCTACCGCGTGAAAGTTCGGTTGGCTTGGTGACAGGGGCAACAATGGCAGGTTTTGTCTGTCTTGCCGCAGCCAGATCAGAGGTGTTGGCGCGCGTTGGCTATGACGTTGAACGCGACGGTCTTCAGGGCGCACCCTTGGTACAAATATTTATCAGTGACGATGCCCATGTGTCCAATTTTGCGGCCCTTCGGTATTTGGGTTTTGGCGAACCTAACATAGTTCGGGTTGCTTGTGATGACCAAGGTGTCATGCGCACAGAAATGCTGGCAGAAGCATTGTCAAATGCTGAAGGTCCCAAGATCATCATCGGCACCGCAGGTCATATCAATTCAGGTGGGTTTGAAGATTTTGAACGCCTGAGTTTGTTGTCTGAACAGCATGACGCCTGGTTGCATGTGGATGGTGCATTTGGATTATGGGCGAGGATGTTGCCCGAAAAAGAAGGTCTGACCCGCGCCCTTGAAAAGGCAGATAGCTGGTCAGTGGATGGTCATAAGTGGCTGCAAATTCCCTATGATTCCGGTTTTGCGATTGTTAAAAGTTCTGATGCGCACCGTCGGACTATGGATATTTCTGCAAGTTATCTTAATCAATCCCCCGAAGATGGCAGAAACCCCACCGAATTTAATCCGGAGCTTTCACGGCGTGCCCGTGGATTTACTGCATGGGCAGTTTTGCAATCATTGGGCCGGAATGGAATTCGTGACATGGTGCGCAGGCATTGCCAATGTACGATGAAACTTGCGGCATGGCTGGATCCGGTTCCGGGAATTGAAGTTTGCAACCGGGTCGATCTGAACCAACTGGTCCTGACGATCGGCGATAGCAAAGAAGACCGGACCCTTGAAGCGGCACAATGTCTGAATGAAACTGGCACCATTTTTGTGCGCACAACAAAGTGGAAAGCCAAGACAGTTCTGCGCATATCAAATATTGCGCAACACACCGACGAGGAAACAACCAGGAAGTTGGCCGATCAGTTAATTGAAATCGCAAACAGGTTTAACAAAGAATGCCCGCGGATGAACGCCTATACAGTCATATGACGCGCCCGAGTGCCCCGTTCAATTGCTGCGCCATGCAACCGGTCAATATTTAGTTCGTAACGAATTTCTTCCAGCAACCGCAATTCCTGTTCGCGGGCCTTGCCATCTGCGGCTGCAACATCGCAAGCTAGTGCATAAGCGGTTTCATTCAGGCGATCAGGCAAGTTGTCGCGCATCAGGCCAAACAACGCGTCTAGGCCGTCTTCTTCGCCAAAAAGATCAAAAACAGTTTGCGAAACTGTTTTTACACGATCCATATCATAATCCGAGAATACAGGCAGATGATTAATTATGGCCTCAATTGTCATAAGCTCGGCCGTGCGGATATCTTCGTCAGAAGCGGAAACAGCGATCATCATAGCCACAAGGCAATCTTCGGGGGTTAGTGAATGTGAAATATCTGTCACGGCTTTGATCCTTGTTTGTCATGTTGCGCTGCAGAATATTGACGCGGAGGCTGCTCGGCAATAGGTAGCTGACTTTGTTGGGGTAAGAACCCCATATTTTTCGAAAGTCTTACAAAATGTCTGATCTGCGCGCGTTTGCAATGAATTCCAAAGCCTGGCCATTCGTAGAAGCGCGTCGTTTACTGAAACGGTATGAAAAAGGTGCACCGGAAAAGGGCTATGTGCTGTTTGAAACCGGTTATGGCCCTTCAGGTCTGCCCCATATTGGCACATTCGGGGAAGTGGCGCGCACGACGATGATCCGGCGGGCTTTTGAAGTAATTTCCGACATACCCACACGTCTGATCTGCTTTTCGGATGATATGGATGGGATGCGCAAAGTGCCGGGCAATGTGCCTAACCCGGATGCGCTGGCTGAACACCTGCAAAAACCCTTATCATCGGTGCCGGACCCGTTTGGTACACACGCAAGTTTTGGCGACCATAACAATGCGATGTTGCGGCGGTTTTTGGATACCTTCGGATTTGAGTATGAATTTTATTCAGCGACTGAATATTATCAGTCTGGCAAATTTGACGACGTGCTTCTGCTGGCGGTAAAAAACTACGACGAAATAATGGATGTAATGTTGGCGTCTTTGCGTGAGGAACGGCGCGAAACTTATTCATGTTTTCTGCCAATTTCGCAGAAAACCGGGCGAGTTTTATATGTTCCTATGAAATCGGTGAGTGCCGCCGAGGGCACAATTACTTTTGACGACGAAGATGGTGAAGAGGTTACAGTACCTGTCACCGGCGGCCGGGTTAAGTTGCAGTGGAAGCCGGACTTTGGCGCAAGATGGGCGGCGCTGAGTGTGGATTTTGAGATGTATGGCAAAGATCATTCCACCAATACGCCGATCTACGACAAAATCTGCAGGATTTTAGGAAAGCGCGCACCGGAACATTTTGTCTATGAAATGTTTCTGGATGAAAATGGCGAGAAAATATCTAAGTCTTCCGGCAACGGAATTTCAATTGACGAATGGTTGACTTATGCTAGTGCCGAAAGCCTATCCTATTTCATGTACCAGAAACCAAAAACAGCCAAGCGACTGCATTTTGATGTGATCCCGAAGGCAGTTGACGAATACCACCAACAATTGCGCTCCTATGCCGATCAGGACACCGCAGCACGCTTGAATAATCCGGTGTTTCATATCCACGGGCATAATGTGCCGGCGTCAAATATGGTTGTACCATTCGCTATGTTATTGAATTTAGCCGCAGTTTCCGCTGCGGAAGACACCGATCGCATGTGGGGTTTCATCAAACGCTACGCCCCTGATGCAACACCCAAAACCCACCCGGATCTGGATCAGGCAGCCGGATTTGCGGTGCGCTATTACAACGATTTTGTGAAACCGGGGCGGGTGTTCAGATTGCCTGATGACAGGGAACGAACGGCACTGGATGAGTTGCTGGGGCTATTGAAATCCTGGGATGGCGGGCCGGACGGGGATGCGTTGCAAAGCATGGTATTTGCGGTTGGCAAGGCCCATGAATTTGAGCCGCTGCGAAACTGGTTCAAGGCGCTTTATGAAATTTTGCTGGGCGCAAGCCAGGGGCCTCGGTTTGGTGGTTTCATTGCGCTTTACGGAGTGGATGAGACAATCGCGCTGATTGAAAAGGCGCTGGATGGGGACTTTGTGAAGTAAGTCGACGATCGCTTCTGCCCCTCAGATACAGCGATTTTCTTTATAACCCTTTATCTGGTTTTTGCCTAAACCGGGTTGGTCTGGGTTCCAAAAAGTGGCGATCTGGGATTTATCAGTTTCTCGAATACCAGATGATGACGTTCTGGGAAGGTTGGCAGATCAACTAGGTACGGACACTACCGCTTGTTGATGTTCAGGTTCAAAAGAAGGGGTGGTTATGTCGCGTGTCTGCAATGGCTGGATCGGTTGAATTCGCCGCCCAAAGCCGACATCTGGGTTGATTGTGATCCGCGTGGCGTTGGTTAGGCCAGACCACCTTGATACAGTGAGATTTGTGAAGGTTGCCAAACCCAAAGCAGTTGGAAGGGCAGAGGCCGCGAATTTGGATGCGTCCAACAACCAGTGCCATCACCTCAGGCGGTAACTGTTGAATCTATGACGCGTCAGCCGCTGAACTGCTAACCTAGATGGTCAGGCCGGGTTGCCCCGGCGTTGCGCAGTTCCGTCCCAATCCGCATCCGCACATCATCCGGCTCGGACCCGATCGCCGTCAGTATTGCACGCAACTCGCCGCGGGCACCATGCAACTGATCAATCAGTGAAATTATCACGCATAACGCATCATCGCCGAGTTCAAAATCCTCGGATAGTTCACACAACAGTTCAAGGCGCACCAAATCAATCTGCCGATAAACTAGCCCGCCATCAGTGTGCAATGGCGACACTATATCGAGTTCGACGAATGATTGTAGCCGGGCCCACGTCAGCCGGGCGACGGCGGCGACGGTCTGTGTTTCCGAATACTGTCTATTCATATTTTCATCCCCCGTCGCGGATCATAACTATTTTTTTTGCTCCAACTCTCCATGAACTCGGCCAGTTCTTCATCAATTTCGGGCGGCATTTCAATCCGCAACTCCACCCGTTGATCACCACGTTTGACAGCTCCTGCAGGCTTCAATCCACGTCCACGCAATCGCAGCACCTGCCCTGCGCTTGCACCCTTTGGAATCTTCAGCTTTACGGTGCCATCAACGGTCGGCGCCTCCACTTTTCCACCCAAAACGGCCTCATCTATAGAAATCGGCAAGCTCATCACAATGTCGTCGCCGTCCCGGCGAAACACTTCGTGTGGCCGCACCGACATCGTTACAAGCGCGTTGCCGGGCGGCCCGTCGCCGAACCCGACACCTCCCTTGCCACGCAACCGGATCGTCTGACCATCGGCCGTCCCTTGCGGGATTTTCACTTCCAGTGATCCCCCATTTGGCAGGGTAATCCGGGTTTTTGCCCCCTTGGCTGCATCCATGAACGAAACTTCCATCGAATACCGTTGATCTGGCCCCGGGGCACTGAAACCCTGAGCGCCTGCTGACGCTTGCCCACGTCGGCGCAGCAAGTCGGCAAAAAAATCTGCCGGGTCTCCGTTGTCACCAAAAGTGTCGTCAAATCTTTGCCCTCGTCCGTAGGGACTGTCGGGGTTTTCCGCATATTGACGGTAGTACTGCCGCTCTTGTCGCTCGGCTCCGCTTGGATCAATTTCACCCCGGTCGAACCGGGCGCGAACTTCAGGATCTTTTAACAGATCATAGGCCGCCGATGCCGCCTTGAACCGCGCCTCAGCGTTCTTGTCCTCAGGGTTCAAGTCCGGATGACACGTGCGTGCAATCTTTCGGTAAGCTTTCTTGACCTCATCGTCGCTGGCTTCTTTTTTCAGTCCAAGCGCAGAATATGGGTCTTCATTCATGGGAGCCTCAAAAAGGAAAACAGCGCGGGTCTGCATCATCATCAGTTAATAGTTTCCTGCAAGCAAGTGACAATCCAACCCTGAGCGCATTCAATATCGCGGTTGCGGCGTCCCTTTGAATTCACACCCGCACCCAGGTTCTGGCGCTTTGTTGCCAGTGAGGGCAGTTTTTCCTCATATAGGGCATTGTTTATCGACGTAGCCGAATACGCCCGAACGCAGGATTAGTACCCTGTTAAAGGGCAGATGGTACCAATTTCCCGGTTGGGCATAAGGCCCGTTTTTCAACAAATGACCGACATTCGAGAACCCGGCGTGACTTTTCCGCAAGGGGCGTCTGCGTTTGGTCAATAGGTCTTAGGGAAAGGGCTTTGGATGAACAAGGCAATTACAGATGGGTTGGTACTGATGCCACCTGCGTTTTCGAACGGTTTGGATGTTTGGTCAAACGAAGATGGCACATCAGGATCGGCAACTTATGACGGGGTTGCGAATGCTGTTTTTGTGCCCGCAGATCAGGATTTTGGCGGATGCCTTGAATTGCAAAAAGACGACGCGGTCCAAAAGCTGCGTTACATGGGGCAAACAACACTTTTGCCGGGGTGCTATTTGCGGGTGTCCGCCCGGGTAAAGGCTATTAGTGGGAACTTACGATCGGTTCGCATAGCTGCCTGGGCTGGCAGCGCTGGTGATGTGCATGTCAGCGGGGTTACCGAAATAGGCCCAAGTGTTGATCTGACAGCATATGGCGAAGTTGTAGAAGTCACCGCGATCATTGGCACGGGTTCCCGGACAGGGGTTGATATGATCTGGGGCCAAAGTGCAATCTATGGCCACTTCGGGCTGGACCTGACCGGTAGTAACGGTGGACTGGTTCGCATCGACGATATTCAGATCGAAGATGTTACCAGTTTTTTCCACCGCACTATGATGGACTGGGTTGATGTGCGGGATTACGGCGCTATTGGCGACGGGATAACCAATGACGCGGTCGCATTCGAAGCGGCTGACACTGCCGCTGCCGGGCGTGATGTATTGATACCGGATGGGGTTTATTACCTGGGTGATCACGTATCTTTGCTGAACAAAGTCCGGTTTGAGGGCACAGTTACAATGCCTGCCGACAGGCGCCTGGCTTTGCGAGGCAGTTTTAACTTGCCGACCTATATAGATGCGTTTGGTGATGAAGTACTTGGTTTCAGGAAAGCTTTTCAGGCGTTGCTGAATTTCACCGATCATGAATCACTGGATATGGGGGGGCGGCGCATAGAACTGGACGCGCCGATTGATCTGCAGGCCGCCGAAGGTAGCCTGACAGCATTCGAGATCCGCCGGGTGATACGAAACGGGCAATTCAATGTGCAAAGCAGCGCAAACTGGGATCCCGTGGTTGCGGTTTCAAATGCAACCTATTCCACATCAAACCTCAAGACACTTACAGGTGTGGTCAATGTTGCCAATATCGAAGTGGGATCGCTGGTGACAGGGGCCGGTGTTGGACGAGAGGTTTATGTTTCTGCAACAAACGTGGGGGGCAGGGACCGTAGATTTGAGCCAGCCTTTGTTTGGTGCAGCTGGATCGCAAAGTTACACATTCACGCGGTTCCAATATGTATTAGATTTTTCGGGATTTTCCAAGGTCAGTAAATTCACCATCACGGATGTGGAAATTCAATGTAATGGGCATGCAAGCGGCGTTTTACTGGCGCCTGCCGGTGATAAATTTCATCTGAAGGATTGCTTTATTACCAAGCCCAAGGATCGCGGGGTGACGTCGATTGGGGGCGGGTGTCAGGATCTTCAGCTTGATCGCTGTCATTTCGTTTCAAACGAGCTGTCTGCAAAGGCTACGGATCGCACATCAATTGCATTCAACGTAAACGCCAATGATGCCAAGATCCGCGACAATCGTTTTCAGCGGTTTGGGCATACGGGCGTGCTGTTTGGTAACGGGCATCTAATTGCGGGCAATCACTGGTTTCAGGGGGACAATGAAACTGATGGTCCGCGCGTTGCCGGGTTGGTTTTTACCCAGCCAAATCTGAAATCGGTGATCACCGGAAATTATCTGGATAACAGTTTCATAGAATGGACCAATGAACATGATGAAGAACCCGATCTGGGAACCGGGTTTTCATTTGGTGGTCTGACCATTACAGGCAATATTTTCACCGCCAACGATGTTGCCAGCTGGTTCAACTGGATTGTCATCAAACCTTTCGGCACCGGGCATTATATTCAGGGTTTGGGTGTTCAGGGCAATACGTTCAAATCGCTGAATGGCAACGTTGACAGGATTGAGTCAGTTGATAACTCAATTGCTGATCTGGATTTCGGGCGCAGCAGGAACATTGTATTTGAGGGCAATACGTTTAACAGCGTAACCCAGCCGACGATAAACCCGGTAACACTGGAATTTGTGCAATCATCAGATGAAGTGAACTGGACGCTGGACAGCAGCGGCTATCTACCGTTCGGCGGCTGGTCGCGCATGGTGCCCTCGGTTGTGACAGAAGACCCGATTACCAACATTACGGGGGCGAACGTATTTGCGATGCCCTACGTTACAACCAACTACGGTGGCCAAAACAATCTGGTTCGCCTGACCTGGCCCGAAGCCTGTAAAGGTCGGGTGACAATGACTTCGCGGATGGATAACCCGTTCTGAGTAGTTGATGAGAATGAAGATCGGGCCGGGGTGTTTTCAAATCCCGGCCTCTTTTATTTCAGATCGTTTGGAGTCAGGTCGCATGCTTTGCCAAATCCACCGTTCAGGGCACCAGATTCCACTTCAAACACGACAAAACTGAAATCTGTGAAATCTACGTAAAGACGAGCTTTTGGGTGTGTTGCAAGATAGTGGTCTCGCAAATTCTGGTGAGAAGAAGAACTATTGTCGATGAACTGGGCACGCACCATCAGTGTCAGGCGGGCAAACGCCAGCGGATCACCTTTTGGTGGCGGTTCACCGATCAGAAGGGAACAGGCGGGGATCGCCTGCAAGGCACGGGTGTGAAGGGCAAGTGTGGAAACCAGCGTCATTGGCTGTTTGTCTGGGGCTGTTCCAAGTGCAATACGCGAAACAAAGGGGGTTTGCCTGTCCGGGTGTATTACCCCAAGGGCAGCATGACCCGCGCAGGTCAGCAGATCTTTTGCTAGCTTGCGCGCCTCTTCATCAGTGGGGCGAACAGGTGATATTGCCATGAATTATCCTTAACTCGCGTGGCCCGACAATCCAACAAGCGATCTTACGTAAATGAGGACGCCAAGATTAAAAGGTGTGCAATGGTTAGGAAAAGGGGGAATTCCAATGCCAATATTCCAAAAAAATACCAAACAATCCGTCTTAACTACCTTCGACGTGGCCCCGGGTACATGTCAGGATTTACTGGATGAACTTATCTAGGCCTATGAGGTTTTCATCTACCGGCATACTGGTTTTGTCGGCGCAGGTTTTCACGTGAATGACACGCAGATCCGGATAGCATTTTATTCGCAATAGGGCGCAGGGTAGATCTTCAGGCGGCGCTGCGCCGCGCGGAAATGCGTGAACGAAACTGCCGGATCAGCAATCTGTGTAAGACTTTTAAACCGGTTATGTGTGATGTCGTTACAGCGTTTGGGTAACTACAATTCTGGCTAGTCACCTCAAATGATACATGCCTGCCGGATGAAGTGCTGCGCTGCAGATTGCCTGGTAGCTTTTTGGCATGGGGTGCCTCCGTCGTCGTTTTGCACCGGCCGATTGGTTCCATTTCGGGTAATTCATCGGTAGCGACACACCTGAATTACATGATGCAGATCAAGGCGAATTTACGTTTCCCAGTGCACAGTTCATGCATGAAAAAATGGGAGATTACCTGATGTACAATCATATTCTTATTCCTGTTGCACCTGATCATTCGGGCAGTGCAGGTAAGGCGCTGGAGATCGCGCGGGCGTTGCTGGCTGAAAAGGGAAAGATAACAGCGCTGACAATTATTGAGGACATTCCTGCCTATGTTGCCAGTCAGATCCCCGATAGCCAGTTGGATAAAACCCGATCAGAAATTGCTGAACAACTGAATGCTGACCTGGGGAATGAAGATGGCGTTACCACCCGTGTGATTATGGGACACTCGGCTAACACCATTCTGGAAGAAGCGACAGATTTGGGCGCGGACTGTATTATTATTTCGTCACATCGCCCGGGCCTGGCTGACTATTTTCTAGGCTCAACTGCAGCAAGGGTTGTGCGCCATGCGCAATGTGCAGTTCACGTTATTCGGTAAATAATTATCGGCATGAATTGGCGTGTACCTGAAAGGAAGGTCTCAGATGTACAAAAATATTTTGGTTCCAATATCTTTTGATGATGATTGCGATGCGGCCGGGGCGCAGGAAATCGCCCGTGTTCTGGCTGGCAAAAATGCACAGATCACTTTGCTACATGTGATGGAACAGATACCTGCCTACGCCGTGTCGCGGATGCCTGTTGGATATGTACAAGAAGCCCGCATCGCGATCGATGACGAACTGGAAAAGATGAAAGCTGGGAAAGCTGATGTTTCAGCAGCCATTATCGAGGGTCATTCAGGGCGGTCAATTCTGGACTGGGCTGACAAAAATCAGGTGGATTGCATTGTCATCGCTTCACACAGGCCGGGTGCGTCGGATCTGATCCTTGGATCCACGGCTGCCCGAGTGGTGCGCCATGCAAACTGTTCGGTGCATGTAGTGCGTTAGGACAAATATTCTGAAACCTCCAAGCGCCTTGTTTTCAGTGTTGTTGAATGTTGAGGTAATACCACCTGCGTACTATACTGGCGGGGATGGCTGGGTGTGGGCAGGTTCTGTTTGAGGAGATTGCGTATGCGTATGCGATAGATCTTTACGGTAATGCTATTTGTTTTGGTAACAGGGTGTGGTGTGCCATTTGTTCCGCTGATCTGAATTGTCCATGGTAGTCGTGTTCGGTTGATTTGTGTGGAGGGTAAGATATGGCAGACAACCGTGATGGGCGTGCGAAACTGGAAGATGCCTATCGGCTGAAAACCCCGCAAGACAATGCAGCTTATTACCGTGATTTTGCCGTGACCTATGACAGCGGATTTGCGGATGAACTTGGTTATTCCTATCCTGCTGTGATCGCAGCCATCTATCGGGAACTATCCGGGCCAGATGATACACCCGTGGCCGATATCGGTTGTGGGACGGGGCTGGTTGGTGCGCGGCTTGGTGGTTCGGTGGTGGACGGGATGGATATATCCCCTGAAATGCTGGAACACGCACGGGCGCGCGGGGGATACCGCGATCTTTATACCGTCGATCTTACTGGTGATCTGGATGTAATCCACAATGGTTATGGCGCGGTTCTTTCTGCCGGTACGTTTACGCACGGGCATCTGGGGCCAGAAGTATTACTGTCTCTGCTGCGCATCGCACGGCGTGGGGGTTTGTTTGTGATCGGCGTGAACAAAACGCATTACCGGACACTTGGGTTCAGGGAAATATTGCAGCAGGCAGATACGGACGGGCTGATCAGGCCGGTTACACAGCGCGAGTTTCCAATCTACGACAATCGCGATCACACGCATTCCAGTGATATGGCCCTGGCGTTGATCTGGCGGAATAGGTGAGAGTTGACCCGGACGCGATCCTGGGAATTGTTTAGCCGCGAATGGGCGGAGTATAGCGACCGAGGGTTGGGCGCCTGAGCTGTTAGGCGGATGACAGGTTGAAACACGCCCTACGGGTACGCACATTGCGCAAACTGCATTTAGCCGAACGTATGAATTGGAGCCCGATCTGAATCTGGTCGCCTGTCGTTTTGGGGGACGCACCCACCAGACGAAAAGCGAGTTGCAACAGTTATCGCCACTGTAGAAAGAATAAGTTCAGATCAATCTTTGTCTGCGCGTAAATATGAATTTGTTGCGGAGTTTAAGTTAGCTTGGGACACGCGGTCTGCTTGCCATTCTGCAAAATGAGATAAGCGGTGGGATTTCTTGAAACTTTTCCACTACCGCTTCCCCCATCGCCCCCTTTGTCCAGCCTTGCCGCCTTTGCTCCGCCCTTTACCTTTCACCGCACTTTCACTTGCCGCTTCCACCGCGGACTGCCTTGCCATCGGATCATCCGCCACCGCCAGTTCCACCGCTTCCAGGCGTTTAACTTCGTCGCGCATCCGGGCGGCTTCTTCAAATTCCAGGTTCTCGGCCGCTTTGCGCATTTGCGTGCGCAGGTGGTCAATGTGGGTGGCCAGGTTTGCGCCCAGCAGTGGTTTGTCTACCTTGGCAGTGACGCGGTTCATGTCGGCATCACCTTTGTAAAGGCCCGACAGAACGTCATCGACATTCTTCTTGATCGTTTGCGGTGTGATACCATGTCCGATGTTATAAGCTTTCTGCTTATCCCGTCGCCGATCAGTTTCAGCCAAAGCGCGTTCCATCGACCCGGTGATGCGGTCAGCATACATAATCACCCGCCCGTCTACATTGCGTGCGGCGCGACCTATGGTCTGGATCAGTGAGGTTTCGGAGCGTAAGAACCCCTCTTTGTCCGCATCCAGAATGGCGACAAGGCCACATTCGGGGATATCCAGCCCTTCGCGCAGCAGATTAATGCCGATCAGCACATCGAAGGTGCCAAGGCGCAGGTCGCGCAGGATTTCAATGCGTTCCAGCGTGTCGATGTCGCTGTGCATGTAACGCACACGGATGCCCTGTTCGTGCATGTATTCGGTCAAATCCTCGGCCATGCGTTTGGTCAGCGTGGTCACAAGGGTTCGCAAACCTGCGGCGGCCACGTGGCGCACTTCGTCAAGCAGATCGTCTACCTGCATTTCAACGGGGCGGATTTCAATCGCCGGATCCAGCAGGCCAGTGGGGCGAATTACTTGTTCGGTAAACACTCCACCTGTCTGTTCCATTTCCCATTTTTGCGGTGTGGCCGAAACAAACACGGATTGCGGGCGCATTGCGTCCCATTCTTCAAATTTCAGCGGTCGGTTGTCCATGCAGGAAGGCAGGCGAAACCCGTGTTCAGCCAGTGTAAACTTGCGCCGGTAATCGCCTTTGTACATGCCACCGATCTGCGGGACTGATACATGGCTTTCATCCGCAAAAACGATGGCGTTATCAGGGATGAATTCAAACAGGGTGGGCGGTGGTTCACCGGGCTGACGACCAGTCAGATAACGCGAATAATTTTCGATACCGTTGCAAACACCGGTGGCTTCAAGCATTTCCAGATCGAAATTGGTTCGTTGTTCCAGACGCTGCGCTTCCAGCAGTTTGCCTTCACCCACCAGTTGATCCAACCGCGTGCGCAGTTCTTTTTTGATGCTGACAATTGCTTGCTGCATCGTCGGCTTTGGGGTCACATAGTGGGAATTTGCGTAGATGCGGATATGTTCGAACGTATCCGTTTTTTCACCAGTCAGCGGGTCAAATTCCACCACTGTTTCAAGCTCTTCGCCAAAGAATGACAGCCGCCATGCGCGATCGTCAAGGTGAGCGGGCCAGATTTCCAGCGCGTCACCGCGAACACGAAATGTTCCGCGCTGAAACGCGGCGTCACTGCGTTTGTATTGCTGGGCAATCAGATCAGCCATAACCTGGCGCTGGTTATATTCACACCCGGCTTTCAGATCCAACGTCATCGCTCCGTAGGTTTCCACCGATCCGATACCGTAGATGCAGCTAACCGAAGCGACGATGATCACGTCATCGCGTTCCAGCAATGCGCGCGTGGCCGAATGGCGCATCCTGTCGATCTGTTCGTTGATCTGACTTTCTTTTTCAATATATGTGTCGGAACGCGCCACATATGCTTCGGGCTGATAATAATCATAGAACGACACAAAATACTCAACGGAATTATCGGGAAAGAAACCTTTCATTTCGCCATATAGCTGGGCCGCGAGGGTTTTGTTGGGTGCCAGTATGATTGCCGGGCGCTGGGTTTCTTCTATCACCTTGGCCATGGTAAATGTCTTGCCGGTCCCAGTTGCGCCCAAAAGCACCTGATCCTGTTCCCCCGCATCAATACCATCGGTCAGTTCTCTGATCGCCGTAGGCTGGTCGCCAGCCGCGGTGAAATCTGTGTGCATGACAAGCCGCTTGCCACCTTCAAGTTTGGCGCGGCCGCGCACATCCGGGGCGGGGGTATTTAAGGCTGGCAAAGGCATTTGGCGACTCCTGTCACCGCAGATTTGATCACTTTTTGTTCCAGTTCAAGGTGTAAAGGTCAGCTGAATTCGTAATGCTGACATTTGCCAGAGCCGGGGCGCAAGAAAACCTGCACTGTTAGTTGTTGTTGAACACCTTGATTTGACGTTTTGAGGGGTGTTGAAAATGCCACGTGCTGCGAAAAACTTGCAGCCTCAGGCGGAATTTTTGCAAATTAGTTGCAACCATAGGTATAAAAATCTTGCGTGGGCATCGTTTCCTCCCTAACGGTGTTCAGGCATACAGCAGAAATGGCTGTTGACCGGAAATTGTGCCCACCCAACCCCTCGCTCACTCACTCAAGGCCCTGGTCAACAGCCAGTTTTGGCGAATCCTCTTGCCTGAGCAATTTGCTTCCTTGCATTGGTCTGATTTCTTTTAGATAACGTCAGACGACAAACAGGAGCCAGTTGGCAATGAACGCTCGTATTTTTCAACCCGCCCGAACAGCAATGTCATCGGGAACCGCCAAAACTAAGAAATGGGTGTTGGAGTTTGCGCAATCTTCTTCGCGCGAGGTTGATCCGTTGATGGGCTGGACGTCTTCAGACGATACGCAGGGACAGGTACGCCTGACATTTGACAGCAAAGAGGCCGCGCTGGACTATGCCGATGAGCATGGCATTAATGCTGTCGTTTCTGAACCACATAAACGGGCCCAGAATATTCGCCCGGGTGGGTATGGGGATAATTTTGCGACAAGCCGCAGAACTGTCTGGACACACTGATCGCGTACCGACACGTCGGCGCAATTCCAACAGTATATGAGGCTGGTTGAAATTTAGGCCTGCAGATAAGGTGCTTTGCTACCTTTATCCAAAATATTATCAGGCATAGTCTGGGTGCAAATGTCGGGCTAATTTTCCATCTTTCGATGAAAAACCAACTATCCGTTAGGATTAGTTCGTTGGTGTCGCAAACAGACCTTCGTTGCATGCGTCAATCAAGGACCATACGAAAGTTGGCCATGTTTGTCGGGCCTTCCTGAACGGTTAATGCAGCCAAGGGGATATAGCGGTGAAAACACATGCGCAGGTCGTGGTTATCGGGGGTGGTTTGGTCGGATGTTCGATCCTGTATCATCTGGCGAAACTGGGCTGGAACGATGTTGTTCTGCTGGAACGCGATGAACTAACATCCGGGTCAACATGGCATGCGGCTGCTGGTATTCATGGGCTGCATGACAGTACTAATATCAGCCGAATTCAGCACTATACGATGAACCTGTACAAAGATCTGGAAAAGGAAACCGGGCAGGGATGTGGTGTGTTTCAGCCGGGCTCTTTATATCTGGCCCAAACTGAAGAACGCGAACATCAACTGCGCCTGCAAGAAGCCAAAGCAAGATATTACGGGATGAATTTTCACGAAGTATCGCGTGAAGAAGCCCACGCTTTGCATCCTTTGACTGATCTTGACGATACCCGCTGCATCATGTTTGAGCCGGATGGCGGTAACGTGGATCCTTCGGGTGTAACGATGGCCTATGCGGCAGGCGCGCGGCAGATGGGGGCCGAAATTGAACGGTTCTGCCCTGTTACTGCGACTATTCCTCAGGCAGACGGATCGTGGGTCGTTGAAACCACCAAAGGCAACATCAAAACTGGCTGGGTGGTGAATGCCGCTGGCCTTTGGGGGCGTGAAGTGGCGGCGATGGCCGGTTTAACACTGCCGTTGTTGCCAACGGAACATCAATATTTCGTAACCGAAACGATCGAAGAAATTGCTGCTTTGGATAAACGGCTGCCATCGATCGCGGATCGGGATGGCGAATATTACCTGCGTCAGGAAGGCAACGGCTTGCTGATCGGCGCATATGAAAAAGACATGCGGTTCTGGGCCGAGGGCGGCACCCCACAAGGCTTTGGCCATGAACTGTTTGCCGATGACCTTGACCGGATCATGGAAAATGTGATGCGGGCGATGGATCGTGTTCCAGTGGCTGCCAATGCCGGGATCAAACGTGTCATTAACGGGCCGATGATCTGGTCACCAGACAGCAGTGCATTGTTCGGCCCGGTCCCTGAACTGAAAAACTATTTTTGTTGCAACGGCATAATCCCCGGATTTTCGCAATCGGGTGGCCTGGGTTTGTTGGCGGCTGAATGGATAATTGATGGGGAACCCAAACTTGATTTGTTCGCATGGGATTTGGCGCGGTATGGGGATTGGGCCGACAAAAAATTCACGAAGGCACGCGTGCAGGATCAGTACACGCATCGTTTTAAGATCCACTTTCCAAACGAAGAACGATCTGCAGGTCGCCCTGCGCGGTCGCGCCCCGTCTACGAAATGCAAAAAGAACTCGGTGGTGTTTTCGGTCTGAACTGCGGTTGGGAACACCCGCTGTGGTTTGCTGATACACCCGGCACCAAGGAAACCAATGGTTTCACCCGGCAAAACTGGTTTGAACCCGTCGGGCGCGAAGTAGCAATGTTGCGCGATACCGCTGGTGTCATCGATATATCGAACTTTGCCAACTATGTTGTCAAAGGGTCAGGTGCAAAGCGTTGGCTGGACGCTTTGGTTGCTAACCGTGTGCCCTCTGAAACTGGCCGTTCCTGCCTTACACCACTGATAGGTGTGCGCGGTGGGGTTGCCGGTGATTTTACGATCACAATGGTTGGTGAAGATGAATATATGATGGTCGGTTCTGGCATGGCTGAACGCTACCACCAGCGGTTTTTTAATATGGTCGATTTACCAGGGGATACCAGTTTTGAAGTCGCGACAGACCGCATTTGCGGTTTTAACGTCGCGGGCCCCCGGTCGCGAGAATTATTGCAACGCCTTAGCAATGCGGATCTGAGTACCGAGAACTTTCGTTTCATGCGCTCCAAAACAATCGATGTTGCCGGTGTG
>Ga0209344_10002589_pt1 | contig 19678 bp, 13 predicted proteins | sample Cruoilmetagenom6_FD_187293 | JGI IMG/M metagenome (GOLD analysis project Ga0209344, IMG submission 187293) | Oil polluted marine microbial communities from Coal Oil Point, Santa Barbara, California, USA - Santa Barbara Oil Seep Sample 6 (SPAdes)... | ecosystem: Environmental > Aquatic > Marine... | reverse complement strand
ATGCCAGGATGTCCTCCCTGTGCCATTGCCAGACCAAGTATAGGATTTTTTATCTGTCTTTTACCAGCCATGCCGCTTAACTGCAAATACAATTCATTGCACATTCTAATTCCTGTTGCGCCTATTGGATGGCCAAAAGATTTTAAACCTCCATCAGTATTGACTGGCAGCTTTCCTTCAAGGGTAAATGTGCCTTCTTCTACTTCTCTGACTGCCTGGCCTGGTTCACAAAATCCCAGTGCTTCATACTCGGACAACTCAGCAATTGTAAAACAGTCATGTACCTGGGCAAGACTTATTTCATCACGGGGATTTTTAATTCCTGCAGCCTCGTAGGCCTGTCTAGCAGCGATTATGGTCTCAGGCAAACAATCATACCTGTAATCAATATCTTCTTTTCCCAAACCCGGTCCAACTGCAAGGCCAAAGCCTTTAACGTTAACAAAATTATCTTTAAATGAACTGGCCATATCAGCACGGCATATAATAGCAGCAGCAGCCCCATCTGTGGTTGGACAACAATCAAAAAGGCCTAAAGGTGAAGCAATAACCGGAGCATTCAAAGCCTGTTTAAGAGTAATCTCTTTCTGAAAGTGAGCTTTAGGTGACATAGTTCCGTTATAATGGTTTTTTACAGCGATTTTTGCCAGTGCAGTTTTACCATCTTCCGGGCTAATTCCATATGTTTCAAAATATCTGTTTGCAAAAAGAGCCCACCTTCCAGGCGCTGTATAACCCTGGCCATATGCAGGATGGAAAAAAAATTCGGGCAGCCCTCCAAAGCCACTGTCTTTTAATTTCTCAACACCAGCAACAAGTGCAATATCATACATTCCACTTGCTATGCCAAAGCATGCGTTTCGCAAGGCATCCATACCTGAAGCACAAAGGTTTTCAACTCTTGTTATAGGAATATGCTCCAGCTTAAGAGGCGTTGAGAGTATATATCCGCTGCACATTGTACCTAACGTACTGACCCATGCCGCATTTATATCTTTTAATTCAATACCTGCATCTTTTACAGCCTCGTCTACAGCATCAACTATCATATCATCTGCACTCATGTTCCAGTTTTCTCCAAATTTTGTGCATCCCATGCCGATAATTGCTACTTTATCTTTTATGGCATCTACTCTCATGATGATTATTTAACCTCCTGTCATTTTTGATTTTTTGTTATCTGATCGGCCTGCACTTCCAGAAATATGTATTAAATCCTCCTGCTTCTCCTAATTTTCTGAAAGTAAACTCAAGGGGCATGTCTATTTTAATATTTTCAGGATCACGATCTGTCATCTGACCAAAAAATCGCACATTGCCTTCAACATCAATTATACTTACAATCAAAGGAGGATCAATTGTTTCAGCCAGTTCATCTTTACTGTAGGTAAAAAGTTTTCCTTTTCTTTCTGAAATTGAAATTTTTTTGAACTGATCTTTTGCCTTACAATACAGGCAGATTCTCTGCGGAGGAAAAAATTGGCGACCGCAGCTTGTGCACTCACTGGCACTTAGGCTGTAAATCATTTTACTGTCTCTTTGTATTGCAACAGCCGATGATACCTTGGGTGGACGATTACGTCCTGTTTCAATCTCCATAAGTTGTCGAAATTGCAGATATTTTTCATAATTATTTATGTAACCTTTTGATTCTATATGACCTTTAACTCCTTTACGTTCATTATGTAATTTTGGTTTTTCCTTTACAAAAAAAGATAATACATCGCATCCATCACCATAATTTACCATAAGAATGTTATCATTTTCATTAGCATTTTCAATAGCTCCAATAAGCATCAAAAGAGCAAAAGATGCGCCTGTATTTCCCACTGAATCAAACATTGGATCTTGAAGTCTTGTTGCAGGATCAATGTCAAAAGATTTGCAGATACCTTTAAGGCTTCTTGCATCAGGAGCGTATAGAGCAACTTTGTCAAAATCTTCTATTGTTAAATTTTGCTCTGTTAAGAATCTGCCTAAACTCTTTTTTACATTTGCTGTATAACCTAAAGATTTTACGAAACGATCTTCCCATGTTTTGATATATGGCTGGCTGTTTGTACGCCATTGATCAATTATTTCATTTGTCTGAGAAAAAAAAGCGTTAAAGTCTACACTTCCCTGATCACTTATCAGCAAAGCTGCAGCTCCATCACCTAATATGTTTTCAAAACTTGAACCTGGAAGTCCTGTTCTGCAGTCTGAAGCTACAACAATAACATTTTTTAAAGAACCTGATTTAACTGCATCCAAGGCTGCTTTTATTGCGTTTGTACCTGCTCTTATTGAATCTGTAATATCAATAGTAAAAATATTTTTGTCCAAATCAAGTGCTGCAGCAATTGTAGATGCGGACTGTTTTTCTTTATAAGGTGCTGTTGTACTGGCAAAATATAGACCGTCAATAATATTTCGATCTATACCCTTAAGGCAGTCTCTGCATGCTTCAACCGATATAGTGATACTATCTTCATCAAAGTTTCTCAGTGCTTTTTCACCCCTTGCAGGTCCTCCTCCCCAGGCTCTGGCAATCTCTTTACATTCTAACCTATAATAAGGTATATAGGCACCAGTTGATTTAATAGCAGGCATTCTGATATCTCCTTAATTTTTGTTTGTCAAAAATCTGCAACCCAAAAAATCTTTTAAAGTTAAAAACTTGTTTCAAGTAGGTTTACAAATTTCTGGTTTATAAAATAATTACTAAATTATCAAATTATATTACTCAACGTAATTTGAGTATGAAACAGGTCAAATGTAAAAGCTACAATTTCATATATTTTGCTATAATGTTTTTCATTATTTCATTTGTACCGCCAATAATTGAAAATACTCGTATGTCCCGCCATGAACGTTCCACAGGGCATTTTTTCAGCATTGCCAAATCGTCAAAAAGCTCCAGACACCTGTCAGCAACACGCCTTACCATTTCAGCTATCCAATACTTGGCCATTGAAATTTCTATAATAACGTTATTACCCTCCATAACATCAAAAATAAGTTTTTCCAGAAATGTCTTTCCAAGTTTAACTTCAGTAGCCATTTCTACCAAAGCAAACTGCTGAATCTGGGATTTTGATCCAGATCTTGCACTTGCAGCATTTTTTTTATAATGCTCAAATGTATTTTGTAAAATATATTCTGCTGCACACAGTGCATTAATTGTAAGTACAAGGCGCTCTTGCTGAAGATTGTGCATCAGCATATTAAACCCCTTGCCTTTTTGCCCAAGTCTGTTTGATATGGGAATTGTACAGTTTGAAAAAAACAGTTCTGCTGTATCACCACTGTTCATTCCCATTTTTTCCAGCTTTCTTCCCTTATCAAAACCTGGAGTTCCTGCTTCCACAAGATATAAGGAGACAGATTCATATGGGTTTTCTACTAAAGGATCTTTTGCCGCCAGAACAACCAAATCACAATGAATACCACTTGATATGAATATTTTTGTTCCATTTATTACAGTTTCATCACCATTTTCAACAGCTGAGGTCTTAATACCTGCCACATCACTTCCAGCATCAGGCTCTGTCATTGCCAGGGCTGTAATTATATCACCTGAAACGCAGCCTGGAAGATATTTTTTTTTAAGTTCATCTGAAGCAAAATAATCAATATAAGGAACAACAATATCGCTATGTCCTGAAGGCCCTTGTTCTGTATGGTTTGCCCGACTGAATTCTTCGATCATGATTATGCTGTGAAGAAAATCACCATCAATTCCTCCATATTCAGAAGATATATTTGTACATAAAAAACCTTCTTCTCCCATGCGTTTCCATAAATTCCTCGGCATTATTCTATTTTTTTCCCACATGTCAACAGTTGGGAAAATTTCATTTTCCATGAACGTTTTGACTTTTTGTCTAAACTTTTTATGCTCATCTGTGTAATGCAAAGTTTCCATTTCACTCTTTTCCCTCCTAACTAAAATAACCATAAGACTTCTTAAAAAAACAACACCTGATACTTAAACCCTAAAAAAATCATGTACATGAAATGCTTTTAAAGACAAGAAAGTAGTATATGAAAAACCTCACATATACTCGTTTTAAATTGTTTTATAATTTGTTGTAAATCAAAGCGTTCACAGAAATTTTTTATAATAAAACTAATTTTAACACTAAAATTAGTTGTGCATTAATTCTCAAAAACAAATGAAAAAATAAATACTTAATCATTTATAAAATATACAAAATGAGGTTAGAACAAGGCAAATGCAATTGTCAATATCCAATATTTAAATTTTAGATTAACAATTTTTACTCTACCAATGATTTTTTTGTTTTTTGGAAAAAAGTCATACTCAATTATTATTAAAGCATATAAGTTACAGGTTGACACAAAATAAATATTAAGACATAAATATAACCTTAATCTAAGGACATCTGTCTATATTAGATAAAATATACTAAATAATTATATTTTTCATATAAAAATATAATAAATGTTTTAATTCATTATTAAGGAGTTTTATTATGGATTTTGGACTTACAAAAGAACAAAAAATGTTAAAAGAAAGTATATCAGATTTTATGAAAAAGGAGTGTTCTCCAGACTATATAAAAGAACTTGATGAAAAAGAAGAATATCCATATAAATTAATTAAAAAAATGGCAAAGCTTGGCTGGCTGGGTATGCCGATTCCAGAAGAATATGGTGGGAGCGGGATGAATGCTATCGATTTTATGGTTGTGGGAGAAGAGATGTCCCGTTATTCTTTTGAAGTTACAGGTGCATTCGGAATCAGCGTTTTTTGTGCTTTAAATATTATAAAACATGGCACAAAAGAGCAGATTAATAAATTTATACCTGAAATGCTTAAGGCTGATATAAGATTTTCAATTGCTATAACAGAGCCTGATGCAGGATCAGACGCACTTGCCCTTTCCACCTCTTGCGTATTGGAAGATGATCAGTGGGTCATAAATGGTCAAAAAGCTTTCCAGACAGCAGCTGATGCAAAAAACAATATTATAAACGTATTTGTTAGAACAGATGATACTTTGCCAAGACACAAGGGAATAAGTATGGTTCTTGTTCCAAACGATATAAAAGGTGTAACAATAACAAGAACTCACACATTAAGCAGAAAGTTAATACATACATGTGAAGTTTTTTTTGATAATGTTAAAGTTCCAAAAGATAATCTTGTTGGTGAATTAAATGATGGATGGAACATACTTATGTCAGGTCTTGCACTTGAAAGACTTTTTGCCTGCGCATCATATGTTGGAGCAGCTCAAGCTGCTTTGGACATGGCTTTAGAATATGCAAAAAACAGAGTTCAGTTTGGAAGACCCATTGGAACATTTCAGGCTATAGGCCACATGCTTGCTGATATGCAAACTGAAATTGATGCTGCACGCTTGCTGGCATACAGGGCAGCATGGCTGTATGATAATGGCAAGCCATGTATGAAAGAAGTTAGCATGGCAAAACTTTTTGGGTCTGAAACCTATGTGAAAGTAGCAAATCAGGGCATGCAGGTCATGGGTGGCTATGGATATACAATGGATTTTGAAATGCAGCGCCATTTCAGAGACTCAAGAGTTCTAACTGTAAGTGCAGGATCTTCACAAATGCAAAGAACATCAATTGCAAGAGCTATGGGTTTGAAAGTTGTTTAATTAAAAAATTAAAATAAATTATAATTATTTCAGGAGAATTCTAAGTGGAATTTGGATTATCTAAAGAGCAAAAACTGCTACGGGCAAGCATTACAGATTTTATGAAAAAAGAATGCACAGTAGAATATATGAGAGAGTTAGATAAAAAAGAAGAGTATCCATATACAATTTATGATAAAATGGCAAAACTTGATTATTTTGGTTTGCCTTTTCCTGAAGAGTATGGTGGCAGTGGTCTAAAAGCTATTGATCTTGTTATTATTGGAGAGGCAATGGCAAGGTTTTCGTTTGAAATCGCTGCAGGGTTTGGTATCAGTATTTTTTGTGGCTTAAATATCCTCAAACATGGTACAAAAGAACAAATTAAATTTTATGTTCCCAAAGTGATAAACGGTGATATCAGACTCTCTATTGCTATAACAGAGCCTGATGCAGGATCAGATGCAACAGCTTTATCAACATCAGCCGTTTTAGAAGATGATCACTGGATAATAAATGGGCAAAAAACATTTCAGACAGCAGCAGATGTGGATAATACTACAATGTGCGTATTTGTACGCACAGATGAATCAGTTCCAAAAAGTAAAGGAATCAGTATGATACTTATTCCCAATGATGCAAAAGGAGTAAAAATCACACGGATTAAAACCTTATCCAGAAAAATGTTACACACATGTGAAATTTTCTTTGACAACGTTAAAGTCCCCAAAGAAAATCTGCTGGGAAATTTAAATGAAGGAATGAAAATACTTCTTTCAGGTCTTGAACTGGAACGTTTGTTTGTTTGTTCCACATATAATGGCGCAACTCAAACTGCTTTGGACATGGCTTTGAAATATGCAAAAAACAGAGTTCAGTTTGGAAGACCCATTGGAACTTTTCAAGCCATAGGTCACATGCTTGCTGACATGCAGACACAAACCGATTCTGCCACTCTTCTAACCAACAGAGCAGCATGGCTGTATGATCAAGGCATACCCTGTATGAAAGAAGTCAGCATGGCAAAACTTTTTGGGTCTGAAACCTACGTAAAAATAGCAAATCAGGGCATGCAGATTATGGGTGGCTATGGATACACAATGGATTTTGAAATGCAGCGCCATTTCAGAGATTCAAGAGTTCTAACTGTAAGTGCAGGATCTTCAGAGATGCAAAGAACAGGTATTGCACGTGCAATGGGTTTAAAAGTTGTATAAGTTTTTTTAAAACTATTTTAATTTTTATCGTCACTATGTGCTAGATAAGTCTTATTGAAAAAAGATGTAAAGTTTTTATCTAATTGTTAAATAACAAGCCTCAATTTTAAGGAAGAAACCTTATGGAAATAATGCAATATACTGAACATCAAAAAGAGTTCAGAAAAAAAGTTAGCGCGTTTGTGGATAAATATTTGCTTCCTAATATTGATCAGTGGGAAAAAGACAAGATAGTACCTAGAAGTGTATTTAAAAAAATGGGTGAAGAAGGTTTTTTATCTCCTTCCATATTACCGGAATATGGAGGTATGGGCGGTGATTTCCGATATAATTTTATTGTTGGTGAAGAATGTTCCAGAATAAACGGCTGCGGTGTTGCAGCTGGCCTTCACAGTGATGTTGTTGCGCCATACATAGAAATATATGGTTCAGAAGAACAGAAAAAAAAATATCTGCCTGGATGTGTTACAGGAGATATACAAACATCTATAGCTATGACTGATCCTGAAGGAGGAAGTGATGTTGCCGGAATGAGAACCAGCGCAATAGAAAAAGGCGATGAAGTCATTATTAACGGCGCAAAAACCTTTATATCAGGAGGAATAAATACTGGTCTGGTTGTTTTAGCAGCAAAAAATCCTGATGTGGAAAACCCTTATGAAGCTATCTCGCTTTACCTTGTTGATGAAGGAACTAAAGGATTTGAAAAAGGAAGAAATCTGGAAAAAATGGGATGGTATAGTCAGGATACAGCAGAACTTTTTTTTACAGATTGTCGTATTCCCATTAAAAACAGACTTGGTAAAAAAGGTTCCGGGTTTTACATGATGATGGAAAAACTTCAGCAAGAGAGAGTGTCTCTTGCCATGGGAATGATATTTGCTGCAGAACGTATGTTAGAAGAAACAATCGAGTATTGTAAAAATACAGTTGAAAATGGCGCTTTCATCTCAAAACGCCAGGCATGCCAGTTTGCCCTTGTGGAAATTGCAACAGAGGTAAAATTAGGAAGAACTTTTATAGAAAAAATAGTAATGGACCATGTTAATGGTAAAAAACTTGTAATAGAAGCTTCAATGATAAAATATTGGGCTGCTGATCTTGTAGAAAAAGTAGCAAACACCTGTATTGATCTTTTTGGTGAAACAGCCATAGCTGAAGAAAAATGCCCCATGGCCAGAAGGTGGCGAGATATCCGTGTATTTGCTATTGTAGGTGGAACAACAGAGATAATGAAGGGAATAATTGCTAAATTTATTGGGCTGTAGCAAACATTTTTCTATTATTTGGTGTTGAAATTTAAAATCTATCAACACCAAATAGAATTTTTTTTTAAACAATTCATCTTTATGACTTTATAATCAAATAATTGTTAGATACCAAATAATGTAATTTGTTTTTCTGCCTGAAATCAACCTCAGCAATTCCCGATTGGAGCCGGAATGCTCTAAAATAGGGGAGTAAGGAATTGGCCTTTCGTAAATTTTTTCTTGAATTTGGTTCAAAATCGGTGACATCTGCTATTTTTTAGATTTTTTCTGGACAAAAAGGAAGAAGTTTTTTATGTAAACATGACAAACTCTACCATAGGAGGAAATGTCATGCCCGGAAAAAATAAAAAGACAGGAGAAATCACTTATTATCTTCAGATGTTGGGGGCGGCAATTGTTCATCCCGATTTCAAAGAAGTCATTTCTCTATGTCCTGAGATGATTATCAAGCAGGACGGTACGACCAAAAATGATAAAGAACTTTTAAGGCAGCTTGAAGATAATGCAGCTGATTTCCTATTTTATTTGACCACTCCATATTAGATTCAACGTGTTATTCATACACATCTTTCATGTGAAGCGACAAAGATGCCTCAATGTTTTCAGTTTTGAATGGTTTTTCTATTATGTCATGCACACCCAGCTGTTTTGCCTTTGAAAACACATCCTTTGTCCCATATGCGGTAATTAATATTTTAAATGATTCTCTACAGGTTTGTTGAATTATTTCGAAAAACTCAAGGCCATTCATATTCGGCAACCTGTAGTCCGAAATTATAATATCATAATGATTTTTCTCTATCGTATCTATAGCCTCTTCTGCGGTTTCAAGCGCAAGCAGACTGCATCCCTCATTTTCAAGAAAAACAGTCATTGAATCTCTTATCCACTCATTGTCATCAATAAGCAATATTTTCATTTTCTTTAATTTTGCAAATAAGTTCATATTTTTAATATATTATCCAATAAAGTAAAGCTATTGTTGAATAAATATTTTTTATATGAAACATGTCAAATATAAATGCGTTAACCGTTTCATAGTTTATTGAGAGCCAAAACGCTTATTAGCCTACAACGCAACTTAGCGGTATATGTGCTATTGTGTTGTGTATTGTCTAAAGTATAAAATTCAGTATATTATACATCAAAAGCCTAAATGCCGTTGTAGGGTTAGATTGTTACTAAAAAGTATGATTTGCTGCAATTATAACAAAATCTTCTCGTTATATGAAATGAATCTGCATTTAATCTGTTTGGTTTTAAATACTCAAATTTTATGTCCGACAGGCTGTTAAAAAACGCAATTTATCCAATTTCTGCGTTAAAAAATTAATTTGATCCTCGGAATGTATGCCTGTGGGCAAATTAATTTTCTGCCTTGAACTTGAAGAAATTTTCATTTCGTAACAGCCTGCCGAGTTAAAATGAATTTTGATGATTTATGAGGGTAGTTGCTTAAAATCTAACAACTACCATTTCTGCTCGCAAAATGAGTTTGGATTAATCCATTTCCACAGAGATATTCAGATTGTGTATTTAATAATTATTCTCCTTTATCAATTTCCTGCAAACGGCGTATAATTTCTCTTGGCGAATCTGACATGGCTAGCTTTAGCATCTCTTTCATTTTTTTTTCTTCTATGTTATGTTTATTCATCACTCTTTTTTCATAAGCATCTTTTAATGCTTCAAGAAGCTTTTCCAGTTCACAAGGTTTTTGCAGATATGTATATGCACCTTTTTGTGTACATTGCACTGCAGAGTCAACAGAACCATGTCCTGTGAGTATCACAATTTCCATCCATTTGTGCTCTTGCTTAAGAACTTTGAGAGTTTCTTCGCCAGAGATACCCGGCATTTTTAAATCCACAAGAGCTATGTCTATGGGTTTAATTTTTGCGATTTCAATAGCTTTTTCTCCACGGTTCACTGCAATCACATTAAATCCCCTCACAGTCAGGCTTTTACTTATTGAATTTAAAAATTGTTCCTCATCATCAACTATCAAAAGGTTTATTTTATTTTCACTCATTTTTGTTCCTTTCCTATCTTTAATATTTTTGCCATTGTTTAAATAACAATCCATCTCCAATATCCAAAAAATACCCATAGCCAAAGAACCAGAACGCTTAGAATAAAAACTGGAAAGCCGTGGACAAAAAAATCCTTCATAGTAAGCAATTGCTCTCCGGTTACAGGATCTTTTGCTATACTGTATACAATCGCGTTATTCGGGGTTCCAATAATAAGTATGTGCGCGAATGAAGATGAAAATGCGGTTGCCAGTCCAACCATAATAGGAGATGTCCCAGAAAGTGTGGCCATGGGTACAGTTATTGGGCCAACTGCAGCCACTGTTGCGCCATCACTCATAAAATTTGTAAGAATAGCGGTAATAAAACTTGTGGAAAGGCAAAGCCCTGTTCCGCTTTTAAAAAATTCCGGAAGTATCACAATAAAGCTGTTTGCAAGCCACAAAGCTGCACCCGTACAAGCAAGACCGTATCCCATGGCACTGGCCGCAGCATATAAGGCTACCACATCCCAATGGATACCGTTAATATCTTTCCAGCGAAGAATACCAAGAATATTAAGAAGGACAAGAGCGAGTATAACAGGCCCTCCCATACCAACCTTACTAGAAAAAGTTGTCCATAATATAATCAAAAGTATAAGAACCCCGATTGCTTTATACTCGTCAACAGTCATTTTACCAATCTTTTCAGCTTCACGTTTTACTTCATCTGCAATATTGACAGATTTAATTTTAATTTTTTTCCGAAAAACCAGGAAAAAGTATCCTGCAATTATTATTGCCATAACTGGTACAAAAGGCAGCCCCATTTTAACCCACTGTCCAAACGATATTTCCAGGCCATAATCAGAAAGGATACCAAGCATTACAGCGTTACGGCCACCTGCAGCTGGTGACCCTGGCCCTCCAATATTTGCGCAGAATGTAAGCATTAGCAGAAACATTACTATCATACCTCTGTCATTTTCTACGCCGGCTGTTTTTATTGCACTCATATAAGCAAGCATCAATATGGGTGCAATAAAGGCAACAAGAGCGTGTTCGGAAAGAAATGCTGCCGTGACTGCAAGAAGTGGTGCAAAAATAAATGCGAATTTTCGAAGGGTTGTGCTGGTGCCAAGAAGCATTATGCCTATTCTGCGGTCAAGACCGGTCTTACTTATGGCAGCAGCAAAGGCAAGAACACCCATAATAAATACTACAGAATCCTTGGCATAGGCTTTTGCCACATATTTTGGTGGCAAAATTCCAAAAAAATACATAAGCACTCCCACCAGAAGTGCGGTAATGCCGATCGGGATTGCACCTGTTGCCCAAAAAAGTGCGGCAACAATAAGGGTGCCAATCATTACTTTTGAACGAAAAGCAATTTTGTCTATACTCAAAGGTTTTTTAATTATTTTTCCGTCAATGGTTTTCGTTTTTGTATATAAATTGGCTTTTTTTATGTAATAGTCGGCAATGGTCTGGCCTTTTTCCATGTTATGATATTCTGAATAACCGGAAATAACTTCCCCGATTTCACCACTTTTTTTTAAAGTCAGAAATGTATCAAGCATTTTAGGAGTCGGCGCCATTACAGCCATTAAAAATAAAATAACGCCTAACATGATTATACCAGGCCGAGCATTTTGTACACCAATTAACCATTCTTTCAGACTATTTCTCTTTGTTTCAGGTATTTCGTGTATGGCTAACGCATGTATTCGCTCCTTGTTCGCGGCTTTTACCGTTTTTATTAATTCATTCAGGTCACATGGTTTCTCAAGATAAGAAAAAACGCCGTGTTTTCCTGTAACCCGGGCTGATTCAATACAGCCATGACCTGTGTGCATAATTATCTGCACTTCCGGACGTATTTTTTTTAATTCTTTTAATGTTTGTATTCCGTCTAACCCCGGCATTTTTTGATCAAGTAAGACAACCTGGGGATTTTTATGACGCACAATTTTTATTGCATCTTCCCCGCTGTCTGTGTCCAGTACTTTAAAGCCTCTATTGCTAAGTTGTCTAGCCAAAGCCTTGCGAAACCGATCTTCATCATCAACTAGCAGTACTGTTATTTTGGTATCATTTACGTCAGTAACTAAATTTTTATACATAGACACTCCTTAATTATTTTTTTATAGGCAAAGATACTGTGAAGGAGCTTCCAGAACCTTTTAAACTTTGAACATTTATTTCGCCGCCCATTGACCTTACAATGCTTAAAGAGATACTTAACCCTAAACCTGTTCCTTTTCCTACTTCTTTTGTTGTATAAAAAGGATTAAAAATATGTTGTATTTGCTCTAATGCCATCCCTTCACCTGAATCCTTAACTGTTACATAAATGTTTGTCTTATCATTTTTTGTTGAGATTGATATTTTGCCATGTCCTGATATGGCATCACCCGCATTATTAACAAGATTCATAAAAACCTGGGTGATCTGATCCTGGTCCAGAAGTGTTTCAGGAATATTTTGATCGTATTTAATGTCCAACTTGATGTTAGCAACTTTAAATTCACGCTCTTTTAATCCGCTGATTACATTTCTAAGAAGATCATTTACATTACATAGAACAAGCTTTGGCTTGTTTTTGCGGCTTAAATCAAGCAACTGTCTTGTGATGCCCCTTGCCCGAAAAGTTGCTGAATCAATAATCTCAAGTTCTTGCAGAACATTTTCAGGACTTGAATCCAAATTGAACTCAGGGTTAAACATATCCCTGACAACACCAACTGTTGCTGTAATTATTGCAAGTGGATTATTGATTTCATGGGCAACCCCTGTTGCTAGTTCTCCAACAGATGCCAATTTTGAGACATGTATGAGCTGATGGTGCAGTTCTTGCCTTTTTTCAGCGGTTTTCTGTGCCTGGGCTATCACCTTATTCGTAATAAAAAATATTACAAATAAGGTAACAATCAGAATAACTGTAAGGCTGATTGTAATAATCCGTCGGGCATGATACATTTGCGCATGGGCAATGCTTAAAGGCTGCCGGACAAGAAGTGCCCAGTCTGTTTCTTTAAGCCATGTATATGCAATTAAGACAGAATCACCCTCTTTTTTTATTTCCTGAACACTTGGCTTGTTTGTTATAGGCGGCATGTATTCGCTTTTCCCGAGCAGTTTGCTACGGCCAGGATCAACAATTTGATAAAGCCCTTTAGAATTTATCAATGCTGATTCAACCTCTTTGCCGTGACTTAAATTCCGTAAAAATATATAGAATTTATCAGGATCAAGCGTAGCCCGCATGGTATAAGGCTTACCGTCAATTACCTGTTTGGTTGCAATTGTAAAATGGGGTTTGTTTCTGAATCCAAGGTAGATATCACTTATATAGTATTTTTTTTTCTGTTTTTTTAATGTATTAAACCACTGTTCTTTGCTGTAATCCTTTCCCTGGAGAAAAGGAAATGATCCTGCATACCCGGTTTGTATTCCATGACTATTAAGAAATCCCACATCAATAAACGCATCACTGGCCTGGCTTAAGCTTTGCAGATAGTATCTCATTATACGTTCGGATGGAGTGATGTTGAATTCATTGCTGTGGAACAGGTTGAAAAGGTTAACTATCCTTTCTTGAAGGAAAAGATCAATTGTGTTTCCTTTACTCACGGCAAGGGCTGTCAAATTAACTTTACCGGATTTTTTTAAAGTTTTCGTAAATTGAAAATGAAAATAAAATGAAAGCACTGCATGTGGAAGCACAAATCCTATGGTAAGTCCTATAATAAGTCTGGTGCGTAGTTTCTTGAAGTGTTTTTTAACATTTCTATTATTATATGCGTGGTCATAATCATTTTGTTCAATATTCTGAATCTCATTGTTTTGTTTTTTCATACTACCTCCACCATTAATTTTGGGCACCTTTAGTATCATATAAAGATAGCAGTATATATGCCAAGTAATAACTAAAAAAAATATTGTATGAATTGGATATATAATCAGGTAATTAGGACTAAATGTGTATTTGGAAATGCTTTAATCCAAGAGTAAGTTTTTCGAAAATTTTCAAAATTTATTTCGAAAAACCTCAAAAGTTAGAATAATTTCTAAACGCCTGTCACCTAACTGCTGGATTGAAGTTTTTTTCTGCGATAACGAAATGTATGATGGTTTATCTTAAGAAGTTTTGCGGCTTTGCTTTCATTGCCTTTGGCCATTTTGAGTGCTTCATCAATATAATATCTTTCTATAGATTTTTGTAGAGATGAAATATCAATACCTTCAGGAGGTATTGGAGGGAAGCTGAAATGTCTTTTTTTTTGTTCCGGGGCATTAGAAAAATCTTCAAAACCTAGATGTTTAGGTAAAAGAAAAGAGCCTTCACCTATAAGAACCGCTCGTTCTATAACATTTTTTAACTCTCTGACGTTGCCTGTCCAATTATGGATTTTAAGCGCATTTTTTGCCTGGGGAGAGATATCAGTAAAGTTTTTACTGAATTTACGATTAAATTTATCAAGAAAATATCTGGCAAGAATTATGATATCTTTTCCTCGCTCATTAAGAGACGGTACTTCTAATTTAATAACACCTATCCGAAAATAGAGATCCTTTCTAAACGAACCGTCTTCTATCATTTTATCCAAATCCCTATTTGTAGCTGATACAACTCTTGTCTTAACATGATGTTTTTCAGTTCCGCCGATTTTATAATATTCTCCTTTTTCTAAAAATCTTAAAAGTTTTGCCTGGGCATCAAGGTTAAGGTCTCCTATTTCATCGAGAAACAGGGTGCCTCCATCTGAATCTTCAATCAAGCCTTTTTTTCCTGATGGACTTGCACTGCTAAATGCCCCTTTTTCATAACCGAAGATTTCACTTTCAATCAAATCTTTTGGAATTGCAGCACAATTTACAGTAACAAAATTTCCCCTGAAATTTGGACTTCTGTAATGAATGGCGTTTGCGATCAATTCTTTGCCTGTGCCTGTTTCTCCTAAAATAAAAACCGGAGTGTCAGGACTTTTTGCCACCATTTTTATAAATTCCATCATGTCTAAAACCGTATCGCTTTCTCCAATAAAACAGGGAAAATTCTCCTTCAGGTATTTTTCCTGAAGAATTCGTATTTCTTTTCTGAGCCTGATTGTTTCAATAGCATTGTTTATTATAATCTCAAGGCCATCCATCTTTATCGGCTTTACCACATAATCGTAAGCACCAAGCTTCATGGCAGAAATAACAGTATGAATATCTTCATAAGCAGTTATCATAATTACAGGAAGATCTGGGTATAATTTTTTGATTGTGCCAAGCGCATCAATGCCACTTATGCCGGGCAGACCAATATCAAGAAGAACAAGATCAGGAGGCTTATCTGCCATTACTTTAATAGCAGTTTCAGCATTTGAGAAAGAGCGTACCTGATATTCTGTTTCAAATGCCATGGTTAGCCCATCTGTTATTGTTTCCTCGTCATCAACGATAAATATAGTATATGAAATCATATTAATTTTTTAAGTTGGGTCGCTGGAATTTTAACTAAAAACTCTGCACCACCAAATTCGGATATTGATACATCAAGAAAACCATTATGATCTGTAACGATTCTTTGACTGATGCTAAGGCCTATTCCTGAGCTATAGCTTTTTGTTGTATAAAACGGGTCGAAAACCGTATCCATAAGATATTCAGGTATTCCTGGGCCTGAATCACGGACATTTATGCATACATAATTATTTTTTAAAAATGTGGAAATTTCAATCTTTTTTTCTGTATTAATGTTTTTCATAGCCTCTGATGCATTTGTAATAAGATTAAGCATAACCTGTTCAATCATATGGGCATCTGCGTTGCAGTCAGGTAAATTTTGTGTAATATTAATATTTATCTGAACGCCGCTTTTTCTTAATGTTACAAAAGAAAGCTTAACTGCCTCTTTAACAGGCTTATTTATATTTATTGGTGTAAATCTTGGTTCACCTGGTTGGGAAAAATCCATAACTCTTTTTATAACAGATTCGATCTTATTTGAAGCAGATTGAAGCTGAGATAATATTTTATTTACTTTTTCATGATTTTCATTTTCATGATTTTCATTTTTTGTACATATCTTTTCCATGGCCTTTAAATAAATATTAATCCCAGAAAGTGGATTTCTTATTTCATGGGCAATTCCTGCTGCAACCCGTCCTAAAGAAGTCATTTTATCTTGAACTCTTAACAGATGCTCTAACTTTTTAGCATGAGAAATATCCATTAGGTTAACCATCATCGCCTCTTTTCCATAAAATTCAATCAAACTTAACCTGCAATATATCCATTTTATTTCAATTCTGCTTTTACGTTTTTTAGGAGGGTATAACCTGAATTCAATATCCATATTTTTGTCTTTTTCTGAAATAAATTTTGTTATGGCATTTTTGACATGTTCAATATCGTCCGGATGAATATTATCATAACCTGAAAGAATAAATGCCTTCTGTGATGGGCCGAAAAGTCTCATATACTCAGGATTTTGATAAACGATACGATTATCCTGAATTATAGAAATACATGTAAGCGAGTTTTCAACAAGGGATCTTAAACGTTTCTCACTTTCCTCAAGAGCTTTTCTGTCGCGTTTTCTTTCTATTGTTTTTCCAATTCGTAGTGCAACAGAGGTAATGAGTTTTTCTTCTTCTTTCAGAAAATGTTTTGTTTCTGTTCCAGATGGTTTTTTCAGATGACAGACAGTTAAAGCACCAATCTTTTTCCCGTGAAAAATAATACTATTTAAAATTTTAAAGGGAGTTTCTTTATAATTAGTGGTTTGAAACTTTTGGCCATCAATTACTACCTGCGCACATGTTATTTCAGGAAACTGCATGGCAGAAGGTATAAGATCAACTGCACTTTGAAGTATCTCATCAATGGAAACATCCACTTTTTCAATAAGCCTGGAAAATCCAAAAAGATAATTTAATTCTTTTACTCGTCCTTTAAGCGCAGCATCTGCCTTTTTATGTTCTTCTTTCTGCTTTATCCTGTAAAGGCCAAAAGCAATATCTCCGGCTATCTCTTTCATAATAGCCTGCTCCACATCATTTGCAACAAGTTCTTTGGGTATGGATACAGAAAGCAGGCCATACAATTTATCATCATGTATTAATTTTACAGTTATTGTCCCCCAGCCGGCAGATTTTAAAGATAAAGGACAGTCAGTACAGGAAAAAAATGGATTTTTAATTAAAACAGGCTCTGTTTGCTTAAATGCCCTTTGGGCGCAATTAAATATTTTTCCACTTTTAAATCTTTCGATAAGGGGAATAAAATCAGAGCCTATCCCTGATTCTGCATAAGTATCCAAATTGCCTGAATCATCTAGAACACATAGCCAAACCTTATCATAACTCCTATTTTCAATCAGGATGTCGCAAATACCTTTTAAAAACAGATCACGCTTTTTTTCTTTTACAAGCAGCCTGTTTACATTGCGTATGGCACGCAGGGCAAGATTTAAATGTTCGATTTTTTCAGTTGGTTTAACTATCTCCAATTTTACCCCCTTAACACTTATATATTTATTGGTTGTAACTTTATATTTTGTCCGTCTTTTAAGTTATAGCCCGTCTTCATCTATTAATCTTTTCGCACGTATTTCACCGCAGGAAATATCCTTTTTTAAGATGTCACGCTCCCTTGTAACACGTTTCATTTCTTTTTTTAAAATCTTAAATTCTTTTTCTGATGGTCGGACATTGCCGATCCCACAAAATGCATCATCTTTAAGATTCTCTTTTTTTCTTATTCATCGGGATAAAACCTCTTTACCTATTCCAATATCCTTTTCAACTTGAACACAGGAAAGCCCATCTTTTTCAACAAGAGCTATAACTTCTTCCTTAAATTCAGCTTAATTTATTCTTCTTTTTTGCATTGTTTGACACCTCCTAAGCCTTTTATTATATATCAGCCTTTTAAGGTGTCAACAGTTTCAGGTAAGCCATATTAAAGACTATCCAGTGGAGCGTTATTATAAAAACACTCGCGTCTTTACAATTTATGAAGGCACTTCTGAGATCCAAAGCCTTGTTATTTCAAATACTATTTTTAAAAAGGATAGAAATTAAAAAATACTAATCCTACTTTTTAGTTTTACAATGTCATAAAATTAAGAATTTTATTTGGACTTTGTTTAGAAATAGGCTGGTTTAATTTCATTCAACCAAAACATTATAATAACCAAATATCTAATCTATCACATAGTAAGTAAATTAACCGCTGAAAGGTGCAGACATTTAAAGCATATATTATTTGCAGTTGTTTGCGGTTATAAAAAATATTTTGTCTTGACAATTAATTAAGTATAACTTAATTTATATGAGTAAAATAATAAAATCCTTTTAGGGTTTGTTTTTCCATTGATAAAAGAGATGTTGCACAAGATTTGTTTCGTATTATTGAAAAAATTGGGGGTTTTTTAATTATGGAAGAAAATATATCATTAGACCACAAATTGCATGGCACAGTTGAAATTCCCCGTCTAATACTCGGCACTTCGCCCTTTATCGGAGCAGGACAGTTCGGAGCACGAGCAAAGGACTATTACATCCGGTTCGCATTAAATCCATCAAATATAACAAAATTGATCGTAGAAGCAGCACAAATGGGAATTACGTGGATACAGGCACTTGGTTATGATTTTATTGTCAAAGCAATAGAAGACGCTAGAGCTATCACCAATATTGATATCAATGTTATTGGTTCAATAGGAACACATAATTTTGAAAAAGAGCTTTATTTGATGAAAAGGCTTGAAGCAAAGATAATCCTTACACATGCTTTAGTAACAGACAAGCTTGATGATCGTTTTAATAACTATCTGGATAAAATCGAAAGTATTGCAATTTGCGGAGCTGTAACACATAAACCAGGAGATGTCATTCCTCTTCTTTCTGAAAATGATAAAGTTAAGATAATAATGGCATCTATAAACACAGTAGGAAAGTTTATGCTTCCCTCACCAGGAAAGACTATCCAAGCCATGAAAGCAAGTAAAAAAATTATTATTGGTAAAAAAACTCTTGCAGCAGGTTATTTAAAACCAAAAGGAGCATTAGAATATGTAAAAGATTTCGTTTATGGTATAACAATCGGAATTGCCTCTTCTGAAGAATTGGAAGAAACTTTCAATATTGCCAAACAAATCTACTCGACATCTCCGAACCAGACACCCTTCCAATAATTGCTTCAACCGTTTTATAAGTACCCGACCATAAGTTTTCTGGTAGAATTAAATAAAATCTATTTTGTATTCTGTTCCAACTTGCACCAGCACATTATCCACAACTCGTTGACCAAATTTTCGTACGAAAGATAAGCCGAGAGAGGCATCCAGCGATATTTTATGAAGCGCCATAAAATTATTAAAACAAGCAACAACGACGCTTGTGTCGACCCCGCACTCAAAGCAATATGACTCTAAACGATTGGTTGGCGTACTCAAGAATCCTAATACATTTATCTGTTTACTACGCGATGACGGAATTTCTAATGTCGCACCGATTGGCTGGTAAGCATATGGCACATTCGAATTAAGAGAAAAACCGGATTCATCAAAAT
>Ga0209344_10002588_pt1 | contig 19686 bp, 16 predicted proteins | sample Cruoilmetagenom6_FD_187293 | JGI IMG/M metagenome (GOLD analysis project Ga0209344, IMG submission 187293) | Oil polluted marine microbial communities from Coal Oil Point, Santa Barbara, California, USA - Santa Barbara Oil Seep Sample 6 (SPAdes)... | ecosystem: Environmental > Aquatic > Marine... | reverse complement strand
AAAAATTTTCATTATTTTTTTATAATAAATTTTATCGTTATATTTTAATTCAACTTCTTCTTTCATTTTTTCACTATCAAAATTATTTGATTTTCTTAATTTTTCAACTAAATTTTTTAATTCTTCTTTATTATCAACTAAATACCCATTTTCTCCATTTTTAATTATTTCTGAATAAGCTCCATTGCTATATCCAACAAAAGGCACGCCTTCCGAAATTGTTTCAAGAGCTACTAGCCCAAATGTTTCTGGAAGTTTAGATGGAGAAATAACAAATTGAGAATTCTTAATATAAGTTTTCAATTCAGTTTGATTCAACCAACCTAATTGTTTAATATTATCTGATTTAATGAAATAGCTATTTAAATAGCTATTTCCTGCTATATATAATTTTATATTTTTTTCATTCTTAAAAATATCAATCAAATCTTCTACCCCCTTGCCTGTTACAATTCGTCCAAAAAATAAAGCATATTTTTCTTTACTTTTTTTACTCAGCTCAAAATGTTCACTTTTCTTATTATTAGCAAAATGCGGTAAAACTTTAATTTTATTTGAATCAATACCTCTTTCTACTAAAATATTTTTTGTAAATTCACTTGGCACAATATATGTGTCAATATTTTTTTTGTAAGTTCCTAATATTTCGTGCCAATACATCTCTAACATCGCCAGAAAACTCTTTGCGTAAGAATTTTTTATACATTTATCTAAAAGACACTGATAATATTTACCACCTTTACACCTATCATAAAATTTATCATTATGAAAAAGATTATAATTCGGATTTACCAGCTTATAATCGTGAACGGTCATCACAATCGGAATATTTCTTTTTTTTATCTCAAAAAGTATCATTGGAGAAAGCTGATGATATATATTATGAATATGAACTACATCTGGTTGAAATTCGTTTAATAATTTATTTATTTTTCTTTTAGCCTCCCAAGAATAAAACACTCTGAAAATTCCTTTTATTTTTTTAATAAAAGAATATTCATTAGTATAACCAACTTCTGAAACAAAATATTTATTCCATTTAGACTGTTCATTTTTGCTATGTTGCATAGAAAAAACAGCTACGATATTACCTGCGGTTTTTAACAAATCAATAACATCAAAAAAATGCTTCTCTGCACCGCCTTTTACAAAATAATATTTATTTATTTCTAAAATTTTCATATATTTATTTCGATTGTAAATTTTTAGCCCCTATGATTCCTAATATAATCCAGAAAAATATTCCCAACATATTGGTTTCAAAATATGGCTGAAACATTGCTATAACAAAATAATTTACCGTTAAAATTATAAGTGCTACGCTCAACCAATCATTTGATTTTTCTTTAAAAATTTTCTTGATTGATTTAAATAAAAAAAATATAAAAAATAAAAAAATTATTGGACCAACTTGCACAAATAATGTTAGCCAAGAATTGTGAATATTTCTAACCTCAACAAAATCACGATAATTATCTGTTTCTACGAAAATTTCTTTTCCAAAACCTAATCCCCAAATAGGAGTTTGAGTATAATCCTTAATAACTTTTTTCCAAACTAATTCTCTCCAAAAAAAACTTTCATCTCCACCAACATTAGAAAATGATCCAACTCTTTCTTCAATTGAACTTACTACTCCATCAGTTACTTTAGAAGTTTGTGTATAATAAGGGGCAATTAGTGAAATAAAAAGAGTTATCATTATTATAAAAATTGTTGCTAATACATACTTAAATATCTTTTCCTGAAAAATTTTTCTCTTTTCTTTTGAAATAAAAAAATAAATTGTAATAATCGTAATTACCAATCCTATCCATAAATGACGCATCATTGATCCTACTATTCCGATAACCCAAATTACTGTTAAGACATTACTCCAAGCAGATTTTTTATTTTTAAATAAATTCCACACCCAAAGAGTAATTATTGCCATAGAAAGATAGAATGCATGCGTAAACGCCAATATTCTAATTCCTGAAGTGGAAAGTGGAGTAAACTCTACCCATAACCCACCACCAAAAATTATTCCGTAAATTATAAAAAATATAATTCCAACAGCCCCAGCTAAAGCAAATTGAAATAATTTTATTACATTCTCTCTATTTCTAAATAAAATAAGTATCGCAAAATATATTAGTGGATAAAAAACATAATACTTAAAACTACTAAAAGCTAATTGCTTATCAACTCCTAATATAAAAATATCTATAAAAAAATGTATACTAGTCAATATTATAAATACTATCAAATACTTGCCTTCTTCAAAAATCATTCGTAATTTCGTAAAATTCGTAATTCGTAGAAAAAAACTTATAAATATTGCTATCAAAATAATATCAACAAGATACAATTTATATTCATCTCTTCCCAACATAATTGGTGCTAATGTAAAAAATCTTTCAAAAATAAAAGTAAGAAAAACTATCGCATAAATTCCACTTCTCGGATAAACAAGTGTTATTAAAAAAGAAACAGACATTATTAATAAGAAAAGTGGTAGCGAAAATCCAGCTATAAATCCTACTAAAATCAAAAGTGAAACCAACCCGATAATAATTATTGCGTTTATTATTTCAATATTTAGTTTTTTATCAAAAATATTCATAAATCCATTGATTAAAAAAGAAATTATTACTTTTTAAATAAAAATAAATACATTCGTAATTTCGTAAAATTTTTATTTCGTAGGGAATATCATTTTTTTAACTTTCAATCATAACACAAATCTATAAAAAAATCAAGCCCCGAACACACAATATGCGTCGGGGCTTTTTGGTCTATCTTCTTTCGAAGATCTTTAGTTACCAGTGATCAAGAATGCACAACCACTGAGATTTCCACAATCCATTCCGATGCCAGACCCGAAAAAGTCGGGTGGGTAAGCGGACATCTCTGGAGTCAGGAGAGCATACTGCCCTCCAACTGTAAAATTGAATCGCCGACCTTCACGAATATTAACGGTGAATTCATTTACAGCACCGAGATTCTTTACGCCTTCGTAGGCGTAAAACTCAACACCACTTACTTCAGCACCGACAATAATTACCGTAGCTGTCCTACTTGCCACATCCACCGTAGCGGAAACTTTGGAACCAGCCGGTAACAACGCTGTTGTTGCGAAAACACTACCTGCCATCAGAACCAAAATTGCTGTCAAAACTGTCGTTTTCATTGTACTTCCTCCTGAAAAATTTTTTGGTGCGTTAGCCTTTAATACTTTAATAATGGGCTAACGCAAAATGACTACATTGTCAAGCCTTCAAACCATTTCTGGTCGTCAGCTTTGATTGATTCCATCCGCTCGTAGGCATAATAATCACGAATAGGCTTTCCAAGCTCAGATCTTACGCATCCTCCGTAAGTCATTAAATCACCAGCGCTTGCAATACCATCATAGACATTACTGATGCCGAATAGATAAAAACTTAACCACGGACCAAACATGATGGTCTCGTTCCAACGAAACTCTGGCTGCAGACGAATGCCTGTCAGATGATCCCAAGTTTGATGAAAAATTCCACCAATAGCTCGGAACTGCCAATTTTCGTTCAGCTTCCACTGACCGAAAGCGCTGACTGCGAGTTGCCCTCTTCTGGACGGACTATCGCCAACCCAAGTTGAGGTTCTCTCTTTATTGAGAGCATACCAAGCCTCTCCAACGAGTCCCCAATAAAAATCTTCGGATTCTCTCTGGATAAACTCAGTGTAACCACCTAACTTAAGATTATCCTGAGTCATATGGTAGCCTTCATTATTCCCGCCACTCATATTTTCCCAGATTAAACGAACCTTTCCTTGCCACTGCCAATCAGTGGCTATATATTTTAAACCTACTTGTGGACCGAATCCTTTCTCGATCCAATCGTAGGTATTAGTTCGGGATTCTCCCTCGGAATACAAACCATAAAGTCCAATTCCTGGACTCCAGCCATTTTGAAACTGGTAATCCTGGCCTTTACGCAACCAAGCAAGATATTCTCCATATCCTCCCCAACCACGCGCCAGTTTATTTTGCCATGCCCACGCACCCACAATGGGTTCATGTTCAATTACATATTTTTCCTCTCTAGGAGGTATGTAGACAATTTCTTTTGCCTTTTTTTCAGGAATGACACCACCAGAATACCACGATGGTTTTTCTGCTGGTACACTGACATCAACTACTGGCTTTTCGATTGGTTTATCAAACCGACGAAGCCAATTTTCACATTCTGGCTTTTGCCAGATAGAAACGACTTTTTTGCCTTGCACAAAAATACCGATTTTTTGAATTTTAGACTTTCCTTCCGAAAGTCCGTTCTTATACCATTTCATGGTTCCTTTTCCGGAAACCATAATAAATATTTCACTGGGATTAAGCTTATCGATGCCTTCATCGACAAAGCGTATTTCTACGCCTTCGGGAACATTGATTCCCAAAAGGCATAACGCTTCTTTGGTTGTCCCCACCCAAGGGTCAGCACCAACTTTATTGTCGGTATAACTGACAGGATTGTTTCTCGTTCCAAGAGCAACCTGAATTTTTTTTGCGATTTTTTTAATTTCAACAACTTTGCCCATTTCAGGCATTTTTAACTTTTGTTTCGGATAAATAACATACGGTGCTTTGATGTCATTCAATCCAGCAATGTCTACATATTTTCTCCAACTACCAAGCTCTCGCTCAGCAATTTTTGAAAGGACATCGCCACTGTTAACTGTATATGTTTCGGCAAAACTACTTCCACCCCACATTAGGGCAAAGATGGTTGCCAAAACCATAGACAATCTTTTCATAACTACCTCCCCTGCCCAACAAATCGGGCATTATTTGCGTTAATATCCTGAATCAGCTTTTTTCTCATTTGGCCGATATATTCGAAAATGAGTCCCATATTTCTTCTGTTTGGAAACTCACTGTTATAATCCCACCCAGTTGACGGGACAGCCCCGCTGGATGAGCGAAATATATCAATACCCATACTCACCGAAGTAGCGATGGGATCCAAACTCAGGGAAAATCGGCCATCAGCAATAAGTTTTTGACCAAAACCATATTGCGGATTGATAGCCGCAATGGCTTGAACTTCTTCCAATCCCAAAGGACTCAGAATTTTTCCTTTGTCTGTTCCCCAAGCATTCCACTGGAGAAGTACTTCCCGATAGAAAGTGTTTTTATCAACACTTTGTAATTCGCTCAACTTTGTCCCGTTGTTAAGGACAAATTCTTTCCGAAAACTTTCGTTTTTTAAAAAATCATCCCTGTTACTAATGGGGCATTCGTAGCCAAAGGCATCGTAAACAAATTCAACCAAGGTTGAAATCTGAACTATTTTTGCCGTACTTTCGGGATAACCGTCAACAATAATTGTCCATAAGAAATTACCACTCCAATCTGGAGAGCTAAATAGGAATTGAGCAAAAAACTCTTTTCCATTTTCCTGAACAACTATCCCGTTCCAGCGGATTCTTCCAGGATAATATTCCCCCAAAATTACATCCGAAACTATTCCCCGGTAAATTGACACCTCTCCTTTCTTAATGGCTGGCGTCAACTTGAGACCAACACATTCATAAGGTTCAAGAAGTAAATCAACTTGCTGATCCTTACTGCTATCTGAAGTTGAGTCTGCCGAAACTGGATTCATTGTCTGAGTGGTCATCATTAAATTTTTTGCACACCCTGTCAAAAACAGGAGTGCAAAGATAGTCAACAACCAAGAACCTCTCAAAATTATCTTCTTCATCTTCTTTCCTCCTGTTAAAAGTTAATTGCAAAAAATCAAAATCAAAATCAAAATCAAAATTATATCATCACTACCATATTACGTAATATGGTAGTATTTGTTTTTATGAACTTTCTAAACTACAGAGTTAACTCTGTAGTTATAGACATCACCTTATAAAACCACATTTATAATTTAAAAAAGTGCGATTTCATAATGTGATGTCTATAAGCTATTTTTCAAGTTGCCTCCCATTCTCTACTCCCATATATCGATATATGGGAGTATTCTAGCTTTTATCAATTTCTATCACATTTAGATTGACTACATTATTTAAAATAATAATCAATCTTATCTGATAAAAACTAACTTATCTGAAATAACGCATCGTTTGAGCTAAACTATTTATTATTTTGAACCATAGTGTTGCCTCCTTATCAAATAGCTAATAAAAGAGGAGTAGCTCGGTGAAAAACAATAATAGTTTAGTGAAAACTTCAGAAAAGTTTAATATAATTCTTAAGAAGCTAGTTATCTCGTCCTTCTTGCATCAACTGTTCTAAATATTCATCTTCGCTTTTATTAAAAGATATCTCTTTTAATAACAAAAAATAGAGATGAATCATTTTTAATATAGCTCCCAGAATAAATCCTCCCAAAACAGCTATAGCCACCTCTTTGTTTCCTGGATTTCTCTCTAAAATTGAACCTGATAAAATTCTCACATCTAAATTAACCTTGCCTCTAAATAAATAATTTTTTGTTGTCAATATTTCTGCAACAGCTTCAGATAAATTTACCGCATTTTCATAATCATTGTCAAATATTTCCACCTTAATAATTCCTAGTTGTGGACTTCTCTCAATTTTCACAACTTTATTCCACTTTTTCAATTTTTCCCTATCAGAATTGGGGAAAAATCCTTCTTCAATTTTTCCAGTCTTTTTTATTTCCTCAATGAAAATACCGCTATAAATTGCTTCGCTTAAAACTCCCCCTAAATACTCAGCTGATTTAGAAAGTGAATAAAAATCTTGTGTTCCCATTTGGTCTTGAACTATCAAAAAATCGGTAGTCGCTTTAAATCTTTTTTCAGTAAATATCAGTGCAAAAAAAGATGTTAAAGAAACCAAAAGACCAATCACTACTATGATTCCAACATTTTTCTTCATAAAATTGATTATAACACTTGCTTGAACATCAGACATATATTTATTTGAATTATAAATTATAGATTACAATTTCCAATTAATATGTAACCATAACAAAAAACCTCATTCTTGTCAAGCAAAAAAACTGTCCACATTTTAAAGCGGACAGTTTTTTAAAGTTTGTAAAAAATTACATTTTTTCAATATCTTCTACAACCTCATCAATACTTTTCTTTTCTGAACTTTCTGTTGAGGTTTCCGTTGAAGTTTCTTGAGCTTTAGCTCTTTCAGATCCTTCTGGTTCGTTAATTTTCAAATTAACACGAGCATTATTTTTTGCTCCGATAACTCTTAACAAAGTTCTAAGGGCTTTAGCTGTTTGCCCTTCTCGACCGATAACTATTCCCATATCAGCTGAATTTACATCCAAACTAACAAGAACGCCCATCTCGTCAACTTTTCTTTCAACTTTTACATCGCTAGGGTTGTCCACAAGCATTTTTACAATTTGCTCAATAAACTCTGCGTCTGTTATTGTTGCTTCTGTCATATTTTTTTCTCTTCTTACTAATTACCGAAACGACTCTGTTAAAAGATCTATCGTTTCAGTCTTTATTATATCGTATTTTTATAATCTGTCAAATAAAAATAGGGCTTCGTCTGAACTCAGACAAAACCCTATTTAGTGCTCCTCTGTTTGTTTGTTTGTTTGTTTGTTTTAATTATTTTATTGCAATTCCCATACTCCGTTTATATTACGGCAAGCAGTTGTATGAGTGGTTTCTTCTCTTCCATCGATGACGGCTTTTATTTCCGCACAACGACAAATTTTTTGCGTCTGTGGATCAGAGTATGCTGATCGAGGTGTTACAGCATAATGTCTCAATGAGTCTGGATTTACCCAAGACATTGCCTGGTTGGATCGTCCTTTCTCCATCACATGCGTAATTGCTTGTCGGTCGTACTTGTCCATCTCATTGCCGACAATATACCCTAGTAGTCCACCAACTGCAGTACCAATTAAGGTTGCTTCACTGTTGTGGCCAATCATCTGACCAATAAGAGCACCAGCGACAGCCCCACCAACGGCTCCTGCCTGCCCACGATATCCTTCTCTGACTTCGTAGGGCGTTCCAGCACAAGCCGACAAAGAAAAAACACTCGCCAACAAAATTGCAAACATTAATTTTTTACTCATAACATCCTCCATTGTATTTATGTGCGTTTTTTGCACATTTTTTTAAAATACTACATTCTATTTATGAATTAACCTACACTAAAATCCATAAATTGTCAAACAAAATTTTTGTAACTATTCACTTCTCTCCAGTTCTACAATTGTTATGTCATCTCGGAAGACAGAATTTTACCAAGAGCGAAGCGATTGGATAAAATTCGTCTATCCGTGATCCAGAATTATATATTTGTAAGTTTCTAGATCACGGATAGTAAGAAATTCTAAAGCTCGTATCTCGCTAAGAATTTCTAACTTCCGAGATGACAAACTTAAGTTTTATGGATAAAGGTGAATAGTTACAAATTTTTAGTAATCTACAGAGTTAACTCTGTAGATGCTATTACTAAAAAATTGCCTCAATTTTAATATTTTCTCCTCCTCTTATGATTTCCAATTCAACTTTATCGCCAATTTTATACTTATTGACATAACTAGATAAAGAATTTTTTAAATTAATTTTTTCTCCATTAACAGAAATTACTATATCATTTATTTGTATTCCCGCTTTTGCAGCTACACTACCAACAATTACCGCTAATCCTTGACTGCCAGAAGCAGAATAAACTATAGCTCCTTCATCCACAGATAAATTATTTAAACGAGAATAAAAATTGTCAATAGAAATATAATAAATTCCCAATTTAGCTGTTTTTTTCACATCTTCTGAAAATACTTTATTCATAGAAACCTTAATTTTATTTGAAGGAATTTGAAAATATTCTCTTTTATTATCCACTTCTATTACTGAAGTAATCGCTATCAATTCTCCATTATAATTTATAACTGGACCACCTACGAAATTATTATTTCCATTACAGCTTAATTTGAATACTCCTTCTAACTTTTCAGAAGAAGCAAGATTTGCACCTACTAAATTAAAAGTTTTATCATAATCACTTAGGTTCCCTTCAGCTATACTAATTTGTTGATTTCCAATAGAACCTCCAAGAGCAATGATTTTTTTGCCAATTATTACATTATCTGAATTTGCAAAAGGAATAGCTGGTAAATTAATTTCTTTTATTTGCAAAAATGCTAATTCAGAAAAATTATCTATTCCCACAAATTCTGCTTCAAAAACAGTCCCGTCAAAAATAGTTACGAAATATTTTGCATTTTCTCTAAAAACATTTTCTTGATGAGTAACTATCACTCCATCATTTGTTAATATAGTACCTGTTCCCTTTTTACCTCTATTTTTTTTCACTAAAGCATTATTTGCTTGTATCTTTTCTATTGCAATAATATCGACTACTGATTGAGTAGCTAAAAATGCTAATTCGTTAACAGAGTTGTCATCTTTAATTATAATCCTTTCGGTTTCTTTAATTATTGTGATATCTTTTCCAGATTTTTGAAAAAAATCATATCCAGATAAAAATTTGCAACTTCCCAAAAAAGGTACAAGATATTTATCGAAAACAATTCCTCCAATGCCCCCTAGAACAAATATTATTATTCCCGCAATTATCAGTTTGGTTATTTTTTTTCTTATCATAATTTTTAAAATAATTTATAATTTTATTTAGAAACAAAAATCTATTATTAAATCTTTGGAAGCCATCTTGAGCTACCTAAAACTATTGCTGATATCAATATAAAAAATATTAAATTGATAAATACTTTTTTCTTTGATAAATTCCCTAAAAAATAATTCTGAACTAAGTCCCATAGTATATAATAAAACATCAATAAAATAAAGCCCGTAGTTAAATATCCAAATGGCCAAAAATTAATAATCCATCCCATTTGAAGCATTGCCAATCCAATCACTAAGCTGTAAATTAAAACTATTCTTTTTTTTCTTCGCTCTATTGTCGCAAAATATTGATAACTTACAATAGTTATGTTTACAAAATAGAATAGCATTAACAACCAAGATGAAATTTTAAAGTTTAAATAAATTCCATAACTAGCAGAAAAAAATAAAAAAATGGTAGCCATCAATACCATAGATATTAAACTTTGAGCTGTCTGATCGTTGATATTTTTTTCACTTCTATGTATTCCTAATAATAAAAAATAATAAATCAACGCACTTATAAAAATAAATATGTGCCTATCTATACTTTGATCAATCAAATGGATAATCGTCCAAACTGACAAAAGGAATAGAACGAGTAAATACCAAAAAGACCATTTTCTCACAACTATTCTGAAGCTTGCAATAGAAATTATTAAAAAAATTACAAAGAAAACCCAAAACAACTGATTGTAAAAAATTATCAGCTCCAAACCTAAAGCAAATAAAATTGCTTGAAATATAGCGGGTATATATAAAAACATTTTATATAATAGCTTTTAGAAACTTTGCATTTTTTATGCTTTTTCATCAACTGTTGAAATAGCACTAACTGGACAACTGTTAATAACTTCTTGACAATCACACTCAATACATTCTTCAGCAATTACTTTTGATTTTCCATCATCCATATCCATCTTAAAAACTTTAGGACAAAGTGCTTCACATGTACCACAACCAATGCATAGAGCCTCATTAACTTTTGCTTTTGTCATAAATCATTTTTTTCTAAAAACGATTAATTACGCCATTAGAAATATTATTAAAAAATTATTATTCTTAAATTGTTGAATCTATATTGATAACAACGAAGGGTCTTTTGTTTTTTCTTCCAACGCTTTTTCTTCAAATTTTCTCATTCCCCTATCTTGAAATTCAATCATTCCTGTTTCTGCATTCCACTCATATTTTCCTATTAGAATATTTAAATCAAACTCCTTTATTTTTTCACTAAGCCAATCAGCAAATGATGCTTTTGGAAAGTATATTTGACTCAGATTAAATAATTCTTCTCCACTATCATTATTTTTTTTGTTTTCCATTTTTATTATATGATAACCTAGCTTACTTTCCAATACCTCACTAACGACTCCTTCATTTAATAAGCTAACTGAGTCTTGAAGTTCTGGTGCCATATATTCTTTTTTAAACCATCCTAAATGCCCTCCATTATCAGATGTATATCCATTAGAGCTTTCTTTGGCTACGACCGAAAAATTTTCTCCAGAATTTATTCTACTCATAGCTTTTTCGACTAATTCTTTAGCTTTCTTATTTTCCTCCTTATTTTCATTTTCAGAAACCCATTTTTCTAATTCATCCTTATATAGACTCGGTTTTACAATTTTTTTCTTAAAATTGCTCAATGACCATCCATAAAGTTTTTCTAAATTATCTTCGATAGACACTCCTCTTCCATACTCACTGATTTTTCTATCTACGCTTTCATTCACCAGTTTATCAGTAATACTAATCCCTTTTTCTTTAGCTATTTTTTCAATAATTCTATCTTCAATCATTTTGTTAATCAACTCTCTTTCTCTTATTTCTAGTCTTTTCTCACCTTCATCAGTTTTAAAATCTACACGATAACCCAATGAAGCAAAATCTTGACTTTCATAAAATTTTTTAATAGCGTTTAAATTTTCACTTATTTCCTTTATTGTAATAATAGTTGTTTTATCAATAAGAATAGCTGGAAAAGGAATTGTTTTACTTAGTCTATCTAGAAAATAAACTCTGTCATTAAATCTATAAACGACACCAGCCAAAAGAATTATAAAAAATAATATAAAGATAAATGCACTTAAAAAAAGTGTACTCATTTTTATTTTTTTAGATTTTTTTTCTTCAGTTTTACTCATTATATTATTTTAGAGATCCCTATAATAAAAATCTCTACTTTAAATCTATTCTACACTTTTAATTAAAAGATTGCTAGCTACATTCTCTCTACTGTTTTAATGCCAAGAAGATAGAGTCCATTTTTTAAAGTTATTTTAACTGCTTTTGTTAGAGCTAAATTATATTTATAATCAGGGTTTTCTTTATTATCCAAAATTTTCGTCTGAGCGTAAAACGAATTAAACTCTGACGCCAACTGATGTAAAAAATTGGCAATTGTATGAGAAGAATAATTTTTTAAAGATTCTTCAACCACTTCAGGAAATTTTAAAATAGTTTTCCCAACCGCTGGAACAACCTCAACATCTTCAACTTCTTCAACTTTTTCAACTTTTTCAACTTTTCTAAGTATAGAACTAGCTCGAACAAACGAATATTGCAAATAAGGACCAGTATTTCCCTCAAACGAAATTGATTTTTTTTTATCATAAATAATATTCTTGCCAGCCATCACTTTAAGAATTGAATATTTAATAGCTGAAATGGCTATTTTCTGAACATCACTTTTTTTAACAGTATCAAATGAATTTGATTTTTCATCATCATTCATTTTTTTCAAAATTACTATTGTCGTATCTTCAATCCAATTTTTAGATCTTATTATCTCTCCTTTTCTTGAAGACATTTTTCCATTTTTTAATTTCAAAATTCCATGAGCTATGTGAACAGTCTTTTCATCCCATTCTTTATTTATCATCCCCGCTACTTTTTTAACAACTTGAAAATATTCCTTCTGTTCTCCTCCAGTAATTGTTAAAGAAATATCTGGATTATATTTTTTCCATTTATTATAAAAAAGTCCAATATCTTTTGTTTCATAAGTTGGTAAATTTTCAGAGTTGATAAATACTCTATCGTGTAAATCGTATTTACTACCAGGAAAAATTATTGCACCCTTAGATTTTTCAAAAACTTCTCCTATATTTTCATTTACAATTTTTTCTCCATCCTCAAAAGTTTCACTTTCTAAAAAATAATGATCAAATTTTGATCCTAATATTTTGTAAATTTCTTCAAAATACTCCATGCTCCACTCCTTACCTATATTATAAATTTTATTTTGCTTGTTATCTCCTTTTGAATAAATCAATTTGTTGATTGCAATAATTTCTTTTTTTATTTTATCATTTCCCTCTTCAGAATAATTTTTTTCTCCCCAAGCATAACATTTTCCCAAAAAGGCTTGCTTAATCCAAATATAATCATCCGCATTTGGCATTTCATCTTTTAAATCTTTTATGCCCCATAAAGTTTTAGCTACATGCAATCCAACATCTCCTTGAAAAGTAACTTGTTTAACATTTGCTCCAGAAAATTCAGCAATTCTTCCTAAAGATTCTCCAATTGTATTTGTCATTAAGTGACCGATATGAAATTCTTTAAATAAATTTGGGTCGGTATGTTCTGCTAGAAAAAGTTTTCCAACCAAACTATTATTTCTTCCCCATTTACTTTTTTCTTCCAAAACTTTCTGAATACTTTTAGCAAAGTACTTTTTTGATAAATAAAAATTGATATAACCAGGTTGAATAATTTCTATTTTTTCTACTTCGTCTATCTCGTTAATTTTTTCTTCCAAAACTTTTTTTATTTTTTCCGCTATTTTCATTGGATTTTTTTCAGCTACACCAGCTAAAGACATAGCTATGTTCGTAGAAAAATCTCCAAATTTATTTTCTTTCGGATAACTAACGATAATTTTTTCTAAATCAAAATCTTTCCAAAATTGACTTATGATATTTTCTAAAATTTTTTTAATTTTCTTTTTCATAATTTTTGCTCTGTAGCGAGATTTCCTCTACTTCTATGGTTTCTTTCTTTCGAAAGTTTTTATTACCCTATCAAATAATTCGTGTTTGGATTTTTTAATATAAAAGAATCCCAACAAGCTTGCAACCATCGCTCCACCTAAGTCCATCATTAAATCAGTCATTGTATCGTTAAGCCCGCTTTTTTGCATCGTAAAGCCAAATAAATAATCCATTCCAAATTCAAATATTTCCCAAATTACTCCCACAAGAACAGCAAACGCTAACGAAAATAATGAAATAAAAAATGGCTTAGCTTCAACTCTGCTCGTTATAAGCAAAGCATACGCTAAAATAAATCCCACCATTCCAAGAATAATACTATTCCCTCCGTGAAGAAAAAGATCCCACCACCAAAATTTTATGTAAAATTGACTGTATTCTCCCAAGCCATAACACAAATATAATATAACAGTAAGAATTAAATCTACCTCTATAGGAAATTTAATTTTGAAATTACGCGTTATGATTGCAGGAGTAAAAGTTAAAAATAAAACTAACAATGATGTAAACACCAAAAAAATATCCTGACGAATAGCACTTATTAACACAAGTACTCCAATTAAAATTTTTAGAGCTATCGCCGTATAATATTGTATCTTCTGATATTTATCCATAAATTAAAATTACTTATTTCTTAAGTTTATCTTACTGTAAAACCAAAAAAATTGCCATCTTTTTATATTGTAACTATTGATCTCTCTATTTTTTTAATTAGTCACAAAATTTTCAACAACTCACCGAATTAAAATTAAAAAGACACCCCAGAGAATTATCTCCTGGGTGTCTGTGTGTTTAGTGCGAAAGATTCCGCAAAAAATGTTATTATGTCTCCTCTATTCTGGTACTACAACTTTTACAACCATAACGTACCCCTCCTGTTGATCCAGAGTATTCCACTCTGAATCATAGTACCGAGCATTCGGTGGAAAACCAAAGTAATAGTCATCCCCGACATTTCCATCAGCATCACCGTAAGGTGATGGTGACTGGATGTGGTATATTAACCACTGTCCAGACACTGCATTGAGTCTGCGAAATACCACACGCAGCCAGATTTTTTCACCAGCGAGAACTTCATGCACCCACTGGTTGGACGACATGGGGATTTCATGCCAATGGATTTGCTCGCCAACATTGTTGACATCGTTACTCCATTGGTAATTTCCCAACAACGATCCGTACCTCAAGGTCATGGTCACCTCGACAGGTTCGGTAGAATCGTTTTTTATCCCCGCACCATATGCATCATACCACTGGTACGGGATTGTACCCGTTAGCTGACCGCAACCTTGGTACTGGTAGTAGCCTCTGTCATATGTAAGGTCACTTGCCATTGAAAAACCACCAAAATTCATTGCCAACAAAATCAAGCCTAGCATCATTGTCTTTTTCATTTTTTTCTCCTATGAAAAAATAATTGGAAGCGAGCATATCTCACTTCTTTCATTTGATTGTATATGATCATACATAATTCGTCAACATATCAATTACCAATAGAAATGTCATATTTTTGTTTTCTTTAGAAATGTCATGCTTTGGAAAATTATATTATTTTTTTAAACTTTAATTAAAACATTTTTAATTTAATTTAATACAAAAAAGATTTCCCGAACCCAGCAATAGTCTCTTCTAAAATTACCCAGTAATCTTTTCTTGAATTTTAAAAACTCAGATTTTATTTGTCTTGACTATAATTTATTTTGTACGAAAAATCAATTTTCATAACTCTTCAAAATTCAAACCTTAAAACCTCTCCATTCATTTATCTCCACTCCAATATATCGATATATTGGAGTGGAGATTATAGAAAAAGATAGAAAAAAAAAATGAGTATTTTAATTGCAATTTAAATGAGTATTTTTAGATTATTTAATATAAATAGCTATCTAAAAGTAAGTACTCAAGTACTTACTTAGGTACTTACTTGAGTAAGTACTTTTTTACAGAACAGACTTTCACCTAAAATAATACAATTGTAAATAAAAATTTATGCTATACTAAATATTATGAAATATCTAAACGCTTTGAATAAAATTACTAATGTTGGTCCTAGTAGATTTAAAATTCTAATGAGCTATTTTGATAATGGAGAAAAAATTTGGAAAGCCTCTCAAAAAGAACTTATGAAAAGTGGACTTGATGAAAAAACTATTTATAATATTATTTCTGAGCGTCCCAAAATAAATCCTAACCAAGAATTAGATATTCTTAAAAAAAACTCTGTAAAAATTCTTTCTATCAATGACCCTAACTACCCAGAATTATTAAAAGAAATTCATAATGCTCCCTATCTTCTTTATGTGAAAGGTTCTTTTGATTTTAATAAAAATCCAATGCTCGCCATAGTGGGTTCCAGAAAACTCACTAGCTATGGCAAGCAGGTAGCTTATTCTCTTTCAAGAGACCTCACTAAAAGTGGAATTACTATCGTCTCTGGTATGGCACTCGGAATTGACACCATCGCCCATCGTGGAGCATTAGAATCTGAAGGAAAAACTATAGCGGTTCTTGGAAGTAGTTTAGATGACATAAATATTGGACCTCAATCTAATTATAATCTCTCTCGACAAATAATAAATAATGGGGCGTTAATAAGTGATTATCCCATTCCAACCTCAGCCAATCCTGGAACTTTTCCATCCAGAAATAGAATAATGGCTGGACTGACATTGGGAACAATTGTTATTGAAGCAGCCGAAAAAAGCGGTACACTTATTACCGCTAATTTAGCTTTAGAATTTAATAGAGAAGTTTTTGCTGTTCCTGGTTCAATTTTTTCTCCTGTTTCCATGGGTGCCAATAATCTTATAAGATCAGGAGCTAAAATAGTTACTGGCGTCAACGATATTTTGGAAGAATTAAATTTAGAAAAAAAAGCTACAGAAAAAAGTGCAAAAAGAGTTATTCCAGACTCAGCTGAGGAAGAAAAAATTGTTAAAATACTTTCTGGCGAACCTATTCACATTGACAGAATAATTAAACTGGCTAAACTAAAAACTAGTGTTGCTTCTTCAACACTTGTCGTTCTGGAAATGAAAGGTTTGATTAAAGACATCGGAGGACAAAATTATATACTAATTTAATTTTAAATTTAAAAAATAAAATGAAACTACTCATCGTTGAGTCTCCATCAAAATCAAAAACTATTAAAAAATATTTAGGAACTGGCTATACAGTAAAATCTTCCGTTGGTCACATTCGTGATCTTCCCAAGAGCAACAAAAAGGCTATTGATATAGAAAAAAATTTTAAACCACATTATGAAACAATTGAAGGTAAAGAAAAAGTTATTTCTGATCTCAAAAAATCATCCCAAAAAGCCACTGAAATTCTCTTAGCTACTGATCCCGATCGCGAAGGCGAAGCTATCGCTTGGCATTTAGAAAAAGCTCTGGAGTTAAAAAATCCAAAGAGAATTGTTTTCAATGAAATAACTCGTGAAGCCGTTTTGAAAGCTATTCAACATCCTAAAAAAATTGACCGAAATTTAAAAAGTGCTCAAGAGGCTCGTCGTGTATTAGATAGACTTTTTGGTTATGATTTATCTGGACTTATTTGGAAAAAAGTTCGTTATGGATTAAGTGCTGGAAGAGTTCAATCCCCTGCTCTTCGAATATTAGTTGAACGAGAAAAAGAAATTAAAGCCTTTGACCCAGAAAAATTTTGGACAATTTCTGCTGAATTAAAAAATAAGGATAAAAAAGAATTTGCTGTCAACTGTTCGGAAGAACCTCGTAATAAAAAAATTGTTGAAAAAATAATTACCGAGGGAAAGAAAAATTCTTGGAAAGTTCAAGCCGTTCAAGAAAGAGAAATGAAAAGAATGCCTTATCCTCCATTTATTACTTCGACTCTCCAACAAGCGGCCAGTTCTCGCTTAGGTCTTGCTCCATCAAAAACAATGTTTTTAGCTCAAAGATTGTACGAAGCTGGACTAATTACCTATATGAGAACGGATAGTCCCACTTTGAGTAAAACCGCTCAAAAACAAATTGCCAGCGTTGTAAATAAAAAATTTGGAAAAGAAAATCTTAAACTTCGTATTTTTAAATCTAAAAGTAAATCTGCCCAAGAAGCCCACGAAGGCGTTCGCCCAACAAATGTAAATAATGAAATTGATGGAGCCAATGCAGAGCAAAAAAAATTATATAAACTTATTTGGCAAAGAACTATCGCTTCTCAAATGATTGAAGCTAATACTTTGAAAATGAAATTAGTTGTTGAAATTGAAACAAAGAAAAAAGTTCCCACATTTTTTACTCGTGGCTCTCTCATTCTCACTCCTGGATGGCTTGTCGCTGATCCTACCGCTGCCTCAGAAGATGTCGAGCTTCCCAAAGTAGCCAAAGGAGAAAAGCTAAAATTAGTAGATATAGATTCAACAGAAAAAGAAACTTTACCACCTCCTCGCTACACAGAAGCAGGACTCATTAAAGAACTTGAAAAAAGAGGCATCGGACGACCTTCGACTTATGCTTCTATTATTCGTACTCTTAAAGAGCGTCGTTATGTAGATAAAGAAGGTCGTTCTCTCAAACCAACTGACACGGGAGAAGTGGTTAGTGATTTTTTAAATGATAATTTTGATAAATACATTAGCGATTCCTTTACCGCTAAAATGGAAAATGAGCTAGATGAAATTGCTGAAGGAAAAAGAAAATATGCTGAACTTTTGAAAGATTTTTACACACCTTTTACTAAAGATATAGCTTCAAAAGAAAAAATCGAAAAACTTACCAACCTTGGAAAAGCCGACAAGAAATTCAAGTGTCCTAAATGCAAAGGATTGATGATAATAAAATTGGGAAAAACGGGGAAATTTTTAAGTTGTACAAAATTTCCTGACTGTGCAGGAGCTCGCACTATTGAAGGAAAAGAATTAGAAGGACCCAAAGAAACTGGAGAAAAATGTCCTAAATGTAAAGACGGAAAATTAGTAACCCGTGAAGGTCGCTTTGGAAAATTTATTTCTTGCAATAATTTTCCCAAATGTAAGTATATAAAAGAAGACCCTGAGGAAGCTGCTAAGAAAAAAACTGGTGTTAAATGCCCAAAGTGTAAAGATGGAGAATTGATAGAAAAGCGTGGACGATTTGGAATATTTTATGCTTGCTCCAATTATCCTGACTGTCGTTACACTATCAACGCTAAACCAACTGGGAAAAAATGTCCTACATGCGGAGCGTTAATGATGGAAGGTACTAAAACTATTCCTACTAGATGTTCTGATAAAACCTGCCCCAATCACAGACCAGATAAACTTAAAAAAAAATAACTTAAATTTTTTCCACAATAATACTAATATTTTTTACAACTAAATTTATAAACACTTTCTAAAAGACAAGCCACAGTTACTGGGCCAACCCCTTTTGGCACAGGAGAAATCATACAGTTAGTTTTTGCAAATGATTGCATATCAACATCTCCCAACACTTTACCATTTTCTTTTTTTATTCCACCATCGATAATAATTGCTCCATTTTTTACAAAATCACTTTTGATCAATTTTGGAATTCCACAAGCAGTTATCACCACACTGTATCCCCTCAAATCTTTTTTATCAACTTCATCACAAAAAATATATTCACTTTCTATTTTATTTTTCCTTAAAACTTCTTGCATTGACTTTCCAAATTTTTCCGATCTAGCAATCACTACTGCATTTTTGGGCTTATTTTTTACAGATTCAATCATTTTCATAATCGCTGTAGGGAAAACAGGATTTTTATTTAAACTTTTTTTTCTAAATCCATCTGCGTCTTTTTCTGGAGATATAGCATTTATAATTTTGTCTGTATCAATTTTTCTTGGAAGAGGAAGTTGAATAATGATTCCATGAACATTTTTATCTTGATTTAGTTCTTTTATTTTATTTAGTATTTTATTTTCTTCCTCACTTTCATTGAATAAAAATTTTTCAAAATTAATTCCAACTTTTTTACTAGCTTTTTCTTTTAAATTAACATAAATATGTGAGGCTTTATCATCTCCAACCAAAACAACAGCTAATTTAGGGATTAAATTACTACCAGCTATATCACTTTTTATTTTCGCTAAAATTTTATCAGCAATTTTT
>Ga0209344_10002586_pt1 | contig 19696 bp, 19 predicted proteins | sample Cruoilmetagenom6_FD_187293 | JGI IMG/M metagenome (GOLD analysis project Ga0209344, IMG submission 187293) | Oil polluted marine microbial communities from Coal Oil Point, Santa Barbara, California, USA - Santa Barbara Oil Seep Sample 6 (SPAdes)... | ecosystem: Environmental > Aquatic > Marine... | reverse complement strand
ATAAAAGGTGGATTTTATTTACCAAACAACGCCCGTGAAGGAAATTTTAGTCCCACCCACACCGGAAAAGCCAATTTCACCATCAATCAATGTTCGTCTCTTGCGCTTGCACCAGATCAACTTATTATGATGACCATTAGAACCCATGATCAATACAACACTACCATTTATGGCTTAGACGATCGCTATCGTGGGGTGCTCAATGAACGGCGCGTTATTTTTATGAATGAAAAAGATTTACAAACGCGCGGCTTAAAAAAATTAGACCAGGTAGATTTAATCAGTCACTTTGCAGGAGAAACCCGAAAGGCAGAAAAATTCATAGTAATTCCATATGACATTCCGCAAGGCTGTACTGCAACGTATTTTCCAGAGGCCAATGTGTTGGTTGCCTTAAAGAATACCGCAGATATCAGTAATACCCCTGCCTCAAAAACAGTGGTGATTAGTGTAGAAAAAAGAACGCCTGAACTGAGCTAAAAACTTAGCTCGTGTACACCCCCATGTCCTCGTATTTCTCCATACGTTGTTTGACTAGGTCTTTTATGGTTAGCTTATTTAACTCATTAAACGCTTTGACAATGGTTTTTTCAACAATAGCAAAAGCCTCTTCACGATTAGAATGCGCTCCTCCTTGAGGTTCTTTGATGATTCCGTCAATAAGTTTCAGTTTTTTCATGTCCTTTGCTGTGAGTTTTAGTGCCTCAGCAGCTTGCTCTTTATACTCCCAGCTACGCCAAAGAATACTCGAACATGATTCGGGTGAAATTACGGTGTACCAGGTATTTTCCATCATGTACACACGATCTCCCACACCAATTCCTACAGCTCCACCAGAAGCACCTTCACCAATAATTACAGTAATAATGGGCGTTTCTAATTGGGTCATCTCAAAGATGTTTCGGGCAATTGCCTCCCCTTGTCCGCGTTCTTCTGCTTCCAAGCCTGGATAGGCACCCGGCGTATCTACGAGGGTAACGACAGGAATTCCGAATTTTTCGGCCATTTTCATTAAGCGTAATGCTTTGCGATAGCCTTCAGGATTTGCCATACCAAAGTTTCGGTATTGACGTGTTTTAGTGTTGTAGCCTTTTTGTTGGCCGATAAACATAAAGGACTGGTCCCCTATTTTACCTAAACCGCCTACCATTGCTTTATCATCTTTAACGGTACGATCGCCGTGAAGTTCCATAAAGGTTCCTTTGGTAAAGGCGCGAATAAAATCTAAGGTATACGGACGTGAAGGATGTCTAGATAATTGTACCCGTTGCCAGGCAGTTAAATTTTCATAGATATTCTTACGGGCCTCGACTAATTTATTTTCAATTTGCTCACAGGTCTCAGTCACATCAACATCACTCTCCTTGCCTATGATTAAACACTTCTCTAACTGTTCTTCCAGTTCTTGAATTGGTTTTTCAAAATCTAAATATTCCATGGTGGTTCTAGTTGGTTTGCAAAGATAAATAAGTCAGGCTTACCAACTCTGCAAAAGTTTACTTTTAACGCTTTAAAATTCTTAAGTTACCGACTTTCTGAGGGTTAAAATTCCGTTTAAAGCTACGGTAATTAATATAATTGCTGCGCCAATATAAAAATTTCCTTGCATAATCTCATCATCTTTGAAAATCAAGATGGCTAAAATAATTCCATAAATAGGCTCAAGATTAATGCTGAGCATCATGGTAAAGGGACTTACACTGCGCAATACGTGGGTTGAGGCTACAAAGGCATAGGCGGTACACGCCGAAGCTAAAATTCCCAAATACAACCAATCGGTAGCACTCAGTATAAAGAATGATGCCGTAAAGGATCCATTATACAGTAATATGATGGTTACGGTAATGACCGAAAATAGTAATTCATAAAAAGAAATGACAGCAGCCGATTTTTTCTTGATGAGTTCTCCGTTAAGCACAGAGAAACTAGCGGATAAAAACGATGACGTTAAGGCCACAATAATGCCCCAATAAAAATGACTTGCGGCATTAAAAATGAGCACCAATCCCGCGATAGCAAGGATAGAGAACAGCAATTCATAGCGTACAATTTTTCGTTTAAAGATAACCCATTGAATAAGGGTCACAAAAAGGGCTCCGGTAGACATGGTTGCAAGAGCCACCGAAACATTGGTGATTTTAATGGCGTGAAAAAAGGTGATCCAGTGTAGGGCAATCAGCGCACCTCCTAAGCCATAGCGCGCAAGGGTTTTCCGGTCTACTTTAAGCGACATTTTTCTAGCGAGTATAAACAGCAGAATGAGTATCGCTCCAATGCCAACGCGGTACCAAACTAAGGAAATAGCTTCTATACTTATGAGTCGGCCAATTACCGCAGTAAACCCCCAGATAAAAATAATAAAATGTAAATGGAAGTAGTTTTTAAACTTATCGCTTAGCATTGGTATAGATATAAAAGGCGATGCCTGCAAATATTACATTGGGAAGCCATACCATAAAAAGTGCATTTGCCGTAGCTCCTGAACCTATAACTTCAGATACTTTTAAGAAAAACAAATAGATAAACATCGTACTTACCCCAATGGCGAGGTTAATTCCTACCCCTCCACGCCGTTTTCTTGCACCAAGTCCCACCGCTATAACCGTAAGGATAATGGCGGCTAAGGGCATACTTGTCCGCTTTAGCAGCTCTACCTTATAATTATTTAAACTTTTAACGCCTCTATTTTCAGAGATTCGTATATGTTCTGCCAATTGATTGGAAGGCATTTTTTTTGCCAAGTAATCAACATAAATTAGGTCTTTAGGAAGGAAATTAAACACCGTATCTAAGACCCGTCCAGCGGCAATGCTATCGTCCTTTTTTCTAATCCACCGTTTTTTAAAGTTGGTTAAGGTATAGGTACTGTCCTTTTCATTAAAACGAATACTATTGGCAATAACTTTGTACTTTAGATTTAAGCCATCAAAATGTTCATACGAAAAATCAGAACCCGATTTTCGCAATAAGCTAAAACTTCTGATATAAATAAAATCGTTTTTAGAGAGTTGAAGATTTACATTGAGCACATTATTCTTAGTACGGGGTCGTTTTCGCACGTAACTCTCTTCAAAAGTCTCTACTTTATCATTAGCATGCGGCACTAAAAAGTGATTTGCCGCTAAGGTAAATAAGGCGATTATACTTGCTCCAATTAAATACGGGCGCAAAAAACGCGCGAAGGAGATTCCCGAGCTATGAATAGCAACGATTTCTGTTTTTGCGGCGAGTTGAGAGGTGAATAAGATGGTAGAAATAAACAATGCCAGTGGCATAAAGGTAATACCGTAATACAGGATAAAAGGCAGGTAATAGTCTACTACAATCTCTACAAATCCAAGGTTTGGATGCTCTAAAAAACGACCAATTTTTTCTGACAAATTTATCGCCACAATGATCGGAATTAAGATCATCAAGGTAAAGAAAAAAGTGGTGAAGTACTTTTTTAAAATGTATTTATCGAGTATACGCAAGCTACAATCGTTTATCCATTTGTTTTACCATCTGATTCTTCCATGTGGTAAAATCTCCTGCTAAGATATGCTTTCTAGCCTCACGAACCAACCATAGGTAAAAGCCCAGATTATGAATGGTTGCGATTTGCTTTCCGAGGTATTCTTTAGCTGCAAATAAATGCCTTAGGTAGGCTTTAGAATAAGCAGTATCTACCGAAGTTATGCCCATTTCATCGATGGGTGAGAAATCATCTTCCCATTTTTTATTTTTGATATTAATCGAACCGTGCGCGGTAAATAACATTCCGTTACGCGCATTACGCGTAGGCATTACACAATCAAACATATCAATCCCCAAGGCAATATTTTCCAAAATATTTATAGGCGTTCCAACACCCATCAGGTAACGCGGTTTGTCTTTTGGTAACACACTGGTTACAATTTCTGTCATGGCATACATTTCTTCGGCAGGTTCCCCTACAGAGAGACCGCCAATCGCATTCCCCGCTGCCCCTACTTCCGCAATGGCTTCAGCCGACTGTAAGCGGAGGTCTTTATAGGTACTGCCTTGAACTATGGGGAAAAACGTTTGATCATACCCGTAAAGCGTTGGCGTTTTAGCCAGGTGATCCATGCAGCGTTTTAACCAGCGATGGGTCATGTGCATTGACCGTTTAGCGTAGTTATACTCACAGGGATACGGGGTACATTCGTCAAAAGCCATAATGATATCTGCCCCAATACTTCGTTGAATATCCATCGAAGATTCTGGCGAAAAAAAGTGGCTTGACCCGTCAATATGCGATTTAAACTTTACGCCTTCTTCTTGAATTTTATTACTTCCCGATAAGGAATAGACTTGATATCCTCCTGAATCGGTGAGAATTGGACGATGCCAGTTCATAAATTTATGCAGTCCCCCAGCTTGCTCTAAAATATCCATTTTAGGTCGTAGGTAGAGGTGATAGGTATTTCCGAGAATGATATCTGCATTGATATCATGCATGAGTTCGTGTTGATGCACTCCTTTTACCGAAGCCACTGTGCCCACAGGCATAAAGATTGGGGTTTCAATTGCCCCATGATCTGTATGTAAGGTTCCGGCTCTAGCTTGGCTTTCGGGATCGGATGATAAAATGTCAAATTTCATAGTAGATTCAATTATACATTAAATCTAAAATGCATGATGTCACCATCTTTAACAATATATTCTTTTCCTTCTACGGCAAGTTTACCTGCTTCTTTAACTTTGGCTTCAGACCCGTAATGTACAAAGTCTTCAAAGCTCATTACTTCCGCTCGGATAAATCCTTTTTCAAAATCGGTATGAATTACTCCAGCCGCTTGGGGCGCTGTACTGCCCACATTGATGGTCCACGCTCTCACTTCTTTTACCCCAGCAGTAAAATAGGTCTGAAGGTTGAGTAATTTATAGGCAGAGCGAATCAATTTAGCAGCTCCTGCTTCTTCTAAGCCAAGATCTTCTAAGAACATTTGACGCTCTTCGTAGGTTTCTAGTTCAGTAATATCTGCTTCAGTTCCTACGGCGAGGATAATTATTTCAGCAGCTTCATCCGCAACAGCGGCTCGTACTTTTTCTACATAGGCATTCCCATCTTTAGCTCCAGCTTCATCCACATTACATACATAAAGCACCGGTTTTGCGGTGATGAATTGTAATGGTTTAATGTATTCTTCCTCTTTTTCAGAACGGGCTAACGAACGAATAGACTTTCCGGCTTCAAGTGTTTCATGCACTTTTAACAGTACCGCTAATTCAGCTTGCGCCTCTTTATCGCCCGTTTTGGCGGTTCTTTTTACACGTTCTAAACGCTTTTCAACCGTTTCTAAATCCTTTAATTGCAATTCCATATCGATGGTTTCCTTATCCCGTACAGGATCTACAGAAGCATCAACATGCACAATATTATCATTATCAAAGCAACGTAACACATGGATGATTGCATCCGTTTCGCGAATATTTGCTAAAAATTGATTTCCTAAACCTTCACCTTTACTGGCACCTTTAACCAAGCCAGCAATATCTACAATTTCAACCGTAGCAGGTTGAACGCGCTCTGGATTAACGATAGATTCTAATTTTTCTAAGCGTCCGTCAGGGACATTTACCACACCAATATTTGGTTCTATGGTACAAAAAGGAAAGTTTGCACTTTGCGCTTTGGCGTTTGACAAACAATTAAATAAGGTTGATTTACCTACGTTGGGAAGTCCCACGATTCCTGCCTTCATATTTTACATTTTTAGCGTGGCAAAAATAGGGATTTTATTTAGGTAATTCGTGTGAAAATTGGAGAATTGAAAATCGAAGTGTTAAACTTCAAAACACAAATTACAAATCACAAATCACAAATCACAAATCACAAATTTCAAAACACAAATAATATTCAATCATTAAAAAACAAAATACAAACCAAGGAGCTTTAACTTACATTCATTTGATTCTGCTATGGATATACCGCCACGCTGTGGCTTACCCGAAATCCACTTCCTTAAACTGACTGGTTTAATGAAATCAGTATTTTAATACCAACTCATAAACCATATTCCATTTTTAAAAACCCAAAAACAAATAAAATTCAAATCACAAATTTCAAATTCCAAATAATATTCAATCATTAAAAAACAAAATACAAACCCACGATAGAATTTATATTTTCTTCAATTTTAAAACTTGAGTATTGACTTTTGGGATTTGTTTGGGATTTGGGGTTTCCCTTTTGAACCTTGCATTGATGATTTGTGATTTGGCTACCTTACCCCTCCGGGTGCATAAATTTCTGCTTCCCTAATAACTCCTCTTCAGTTTCTACATGTTCATCGTCGGGAACACAACAATCTACCGGACAAACAGCCGCGCATTGAGGCTCGTCATGGAACCCTTTACACTCGGTACACTTGTCTGGTACAATATAATATATTTCGTCACTTACCGGTTCTTGATCCTCATCGGCATCTACCGAAGTACCATTTGGTAAGACTACATTTCCTCGTAAACTTGTACCGTCTTGATAGCGCCAATCCTCGGCACCTTCATAAATGGCAGTATTCGGACATTCAGGTTCACAAGCTCCACAATTAATACATTCGTCTGTTATGATTATCGCCATAATAATTTTAATAAATTTGCAATTGCAAAGATACAAAAATCAAAACGTAAAAAAACAGTAAATGTTATTAGAAACTAGGATTAACGCTTTTGCCGAATTAGGACTCTTCTTAAGTCAATTTAAGCGATCAGGAAACGTCAAAAATAAGGCGGTAATGCATAATGATCCCTTTTTTGAAGCGGTAGAACTTCAGATAAAAAGGGCACATGAATCTAATGGATGGTTTACTGAAGACCATGTGCTTTACTGTATTGAAAACTGGTCTAATCAACTAACAAAGCGCAATTTAGAGCAGTGGACTTCTCCTTATAGTTTACATACGAAGAATCCTAAAAAGGTTGCCATCATCATGGCGGGAAATATTCCGTTGGTTGGTTTTCACGACTTTATCTCGGTACTTATGGCAGGGCATCACGCTGTGGTTAAACTTTCATCAAACGATAAGGTTTTACTTCCGTTATTAGCTAAATATTTAGGCTATGTGGAGCCCAGTTTAACACATAAAATCACTTTTGTTCAAGGTGAAATTACCGAATTTGACGCCGCCATTGCGACGGGGTCGAATAATACCGCGCGATATTTTGATTATTACTTTAGTAAATACCCGCATATTATCCGTAAAAACAGAACTAGTGTTGCCGTAATTACCGGTAAAGAAACTCCGGAAGAATTGACAGCGCTAGGCGAGGATATTTTTAGGTATTTTGGCCTAGGTTGCCGAAGCGTCTCTAAAATTTTTGTGCCTCGTGGCTATGATTTCGATTTACTTTTTAAGGCTGTCTTTGCGTATAAGGAGGTGTTAAACTATAAAAAATACGAAAACAATTACGATTACAACAAGGCGGTGTACCTGATGAGCAATTTTAAATTGCTAGAAAACGGGTTTTTAATGTTGAAAGAAGACGAGAGTTATAGCTCACCTATTGCTAGCTTGTTTTATGAGTATTATGATGACCTCACTGCTTTGCGTAAAAAACTTGAACTTGATCAGGATAAAATTCAATGTGTGGTGAGCAATTCACTTCCTGGTGCTGTTGCGTTTGGTCAGACGCAGGTGCCGAGTTTGAGTGATTATGCGGATGGGGTGGATACGCTTTCCTTCTTGGAAGGATTGGGGTAGAACTTTGGAAAAGTGCAGTAGGCTGAAGTGGCTGTACTTTTCCAAAGTTAAAGCGTTGAGTTCTCAATCTAACTTTTTAAAAAATCGACGCCATAAACTTCCATGCTCTGAATAGAGTGCATATCGTACCAATCCTACTATTTCACTTTCAGGTACTACCCCCAAAATTCTAGAATCTTTAGAATTATTTCGATTATCGCCCATCATAAAATAATAATTTTGTTTAAAAACATATTTGTTAATTCGCTCATTATCCACAAAGTATTCATCACCAATTTTCTGTACCGCAGTTCCTTCATACGAATTGATTGTATTACCGTAATGCTCGAAATTTTCATTATTCATCAATATGCTCATGCCATCATATGGAATGATATAAGGTCCATAATCATTTATACTCCAATCGTTAATTTTGGAATTTGGAAAAAACTCATCGATCTCATATGGCAACGTGAGAACCTTAGTTAAAGATTTAATCACACCTAAACTTTCCAACCGTTTTTTATTTTTATCTGAAACTTTAAGCATTAAAGAATCATAACTATACCGGTTAAGTTTTGAGTTGATTTCAAGCGAATCTAACTTTTCATTATAATTTGTTTGTTTATCATCCTTAAATTTATATTCAAATCGAATATTATCAGTTGGATAAAAAATTGATCGATTTATATAAACATCTCCATCGCTTATTTTTAACGTATCACCAGGAACCCCAACACATCTTTTTATCAGACTTTCTTGACTTTTATGTGGTATCTTAAAGACAACAATATCACCATTTCTTATTTTTGACAAACCCGAAAATCGTTTAGTATCAAACCAAGGACTAATCGCACTTTCATCATCGGTTTTAAATATATAATGCATAATATTCATTCCTGGTATGTCAGAAAAAGACTGAGGTAATTTAGGACCAAAAAGCAATTTATTTACTATTACAATATCATTTGTATAAAGGGTATCATTCATTGATGCACTAGGTATTTTATAAACATCAATTAAAAAAAGTTTGGAACAAATTATTATGGCCAAAGTAATGATTACAAAATTCAACCCTTTCAATATTTTTTTTATAGTAATATTTCGAATTGAAGAAATTAACCAAAGGCTAATTCTAATGTAAATAATAAAAAAACCAATGAGAATTCCTAACCAAACCAGTGGTGTGAATACTAAAAATAAGGCTAATGCACCAAATAAAACCAGAAACCAGTTTTTTTCAAAATGCTTTCTACATTCCCGATCTGATGAAAAGAAAACTTGGTCATAATTTGAAAGGTAGAAAATATAAAACTTGATAAAATTGTCGTTGCAATTTACCAAATTGATCAATACATCCTATCTTGATATCATTAGCATTTTAAAAAAAGCAATAAAACTTTTGAAAAAGTAGGTTTATTTGATTCTTTTTTCAATTTCTTTAAAGTACAATTTTTCTAATTCTTTAGAATGAATAGGATTGCCAACCATAAGAATTTGATCATTTTTATCTGTTAGAACCGTATTGAGTTCTTCTGATTCTTTCATAAACTCATTTATATTAGCTATATGATCCTTAGCATTGAAGAAAAATGGAAATGGAAATTCACCAATCTCTCCAGATTCACAATAGGCTTTAATATTTTGAAAATCGTCATGAGATTCTATAATTAAAATTATTGGAATCTCAGGATGATTTAATCGTTCGGAAAAACCACGCCAATTATTAATTTTACCAATACATACATCACAAGTTGCATCAATTTGGGAATAAATTTTTATTGAGGCATTGGCTATACCTATACTATCTAAAATGTAGCTTTGAAATGGTGTGTACAAGTACAAACTATCTGGTAGAATTAGAGATTTATCTAATGCATCATCAACAATCTCTTTAAGCTCAATGAAATCTACTTTTCTTTTCTCTTTGCAAGACAAAATTAACATGAAACTATAAAAAATTATTGAACATATTTTATAATTCATATTTGATGATTTGAAAATCCTCAACGTTCGGATCAATTCCATAAAAACAGTTATTAATTTGATCGAAGGCAAAATTAGATATTTGACGATCCAATACATATTTTCTTATGGGATTACCATCCCAATCTAGCACATGAATTAAAGAATTCCCTAAAGAATTTCCTCGAATATCTATTGGAGAATAGAGTGAATAAATAATCTCATTATAACTTTTTAAAACATTTATGTGTAAAATTGGTGATGGTACTAATTTACGTAAATCGTCAATCTCTTTCACAATACCAGCTACATCATTTTCGTCATTGAACGTCGAAGATTTTATATAATTTCCGTTAAAATCAAAAAAGTCATATTGACCAAAATAGAGGTTAGTTGCAACAAATCTTCGTTTGTGAACATTACTAGTGCTGGCTATGTTAGCATATATAGAATACAGCTGGTCTGGTCTCATATCAATGGAGATTTTTGGCAAATAACCAACATGTTGCTCCTTTCCATTCCTTAGCATAGAGAATCTTCCTAATTGGCCCCGATCATCCATACTAGATATTATAGTAAGACTATCACTATGATAAATCACATTTTGAGCACTATGATTAAAATCATCAATTTCAGTTAATTTAACAAAATTAAAATTTGAAATTGAGTTGTTAACAGAATCATACAAGTTTAAAAAAGCCATTTTTTTCTTCTCTGTTTCATATATCATCTGAAATTTATTACCGTCAACTTCGGAAGTTAAACCAGTAAACAACGGACCTATAAATTCTTGAGGCCCATCTCCTCTTTCCCCAAACTCACTCAATAAGACTAATGACTTAGCGTCGTATATTTGAAATACAGGTTCGCTTTGACTATTTAAAATAGCCAATAAACTATCTTGAACAATAATAAAGCTAGGACTTAATGGAGTAATTTCCTTAACCGTCAAACCTTTTAAATTAAAAGATTCTGGAAAAACCATTAACTTTTGCCTATCTAGGCCTTTATTCTTGCTACAAGCAATTACAGAAAAAAGTAGAAAAATCTTAAAAACGATTCTCATGTGTCAACAATTTTATTTAAACGATTAAACGCGGTTAATGGATATCGCGTTTAATCTCAAAATTCATTTAAATTACTTTTTAATTATATTACGAAAACTTTATTCATACCAGCAGCACCATCCACTTTCTGACTTACTCAACATCGGCTTTTTTACACAATCATCTTCATCGTAATAACGAGGATGCCCTGCACTTCCTGGTACTAGCATATTGTAATTTTTGGCACTTCTGATAAATTCACCGTTGCATCCATCATTAGGATTAAGGTCAGCACTTGCAATATTCATTGATATCAAACTTGCTAAATCTGTATCAACAGATACATTTGAATTCGTATTTAAAAACAAAACTACGGCTACAATTATAACTCCTGTTATTCCTATTATTTTTTTCGTTCTATAGTTCTTAAGTTAAAATTAATTTTTACAATGTTGTCTTATTGGAAATGCGACAAGAACATGCAATGAATTTATCTCATAAATCAAAGCTTCTATTAAAAAAATAGAATATCCAAATTACAAATTAGTTAACTCATTAGCGATAAAATTAAATTATTGATACTATTTTTCATACATTTTTACCAAAACTAAAAAAAAAAAAAAAAATGATATCAGCAAAATTTTTAGAAAATTTGAGTTTAAGTGAACTGTGGATCAGTCTGTAGGCTTTCTCTGTTTAGAACTGTTAATTATTCCAATTAACAAAGCTTGATTCAATTTTAAACAAAATAAAATCGTAAATTAAAATCGTCTCTTCTCGATCTATACAGGGTATAGTAAATTTATTTGACGCCGTATTGATATGTAAATCGACCAAATTTCTTCGTTTTTGAAAGAGGGTTTCCGTGAATTTAACAGATTGGATATTGTGTAGGTTAGCAATGCTTGTCACTGTATCTATCCCGCCTGATCCGATCACCAAATAAGATTCATCGATGTAGTAATATCGTTTCTTCCATCGAAGATAGATCAATATCCCAAGGGTTGGAACAAGCAAAAAGTTGGCATAAAACAAAACACCTGATCCGATAATTAGCATATAAAGATTTGCTATACCCAAAACAATCAATCCACCAATGATGAGTCGGAATAAAAAATACCGATGAGGCTTTTGCTTTACAACTGCATTTAAGGGGTTACTTCCAAAAATCAGGTCTTCCATTTGGCGTAAATGTGACTTCCTCAAACCCACAAGTGCATTTTTCTTTTCGGTTTTCTTTGCCGTAGCTGTTTGGTATAATTTTAAGGTATGAAGACCAAATAAGCCTTTGAGAAAATTAGTAATGTATTCAACCGACTGAATTTTTCCTAACTGAACGGTAAATTGGTTCTTATTCAATAAGCCTTTTTGTATGACTAAAGCCTCCCTTGTTTTTTTAATGGAAAAACTGAAATTTACAATAAAAACAGAAAAAACGGAATATAAAAATCCGACAAGCAGCCCCATGAAAAGTAAGATTAAAGATGCTAAGATTACATTAGCATTGAATAAATCAGCCAGTGCTTCATCATCAACTTCGGCTCCAAAGCTTATGAGTACTTCTTCGATATCCTGATAAAACCCTATCATAGCAACAACAACAAGCATCAGATTCCTCAGATGATTTTGACTGAATCCAATTAAAAGTAAGTCCAGCGGATTTAAGGCTAGAATGAGCTGACTTTGCTCTTCCGGTTCATCTTGCAACACCGCTATAGGCTCATTCTCTGTTACGCGCGATTGTAACAACTGACTACGCAGGGCTTGAGCCTGTTCTCTTGTGAGTGCCTTAATTTGAATTTCGCTGCCTTCATCTCCCGCACTATCTATATTTAATTGAACAACATTTAGTACTTGTTGTAAAAGATTTTGACTGATATGTATGTTTTGAATATTGGCTTTTGGGATAACAATTTTCGATTTTTTAAGAATACCTTGACGTAAAAAAAACTGATCTTCTTCAATATAAAAAAGAAAATTTTTATAGGTGAGGAAACTTCGAATCACTAAAAAAAGTAAGAGCAACCCTAAGGCGAAACCGATATGCCAAGCAAACTGTTGAATCTTCTCTGGACGTCTAAACCACTGCAGCACAAATACCACCAAAATGGGTATAGAACGTTTGAGTTGTGCCGCCAAGTTGACAAAAACCACAACGAAAATTCCCTTGGCTGATTGCCGTGTGGGCGTAGAAAAATTATACGCTTGCATTATTAATCTTAGAAATGATAAACGTTCTTAATTCTTCCGCTCTTTGGGCCGATAGGCCTTTAATATGAACATCATCTCCATCACCCGCCGTATAAACCTTGAGATTTGCTACCTTATAATATTTAGAAAACAGTCCTTGGTTAATTTCTACATGCTGGGTTCTGACAAAAGGGAGGGTATAATGTTTTGCGGTTACCCAGCCATGAGCATAGGAAATATCATGTTCTCTAAGACCGTACTTTCGTTGACTAAACCCTTTTCGTACCACAAAAGCATGAAGAAGAATTCCAAAACAGAGCATAGGCAATACCAACACTATATAAGGCATCCAGGAAAGCTTAGTCACCATATAAGGCAAGCCTATAGCAAGAGCGATCAAGGCAATATAAAGTATACCATGGTTTAGCAATAACACCTTGTAATAACGCTTATCAATGGGGTCCATTTGGATATCCTCAATAGTGGGTAACGCAGCGAGATCAATTTGATTATTGCGAAAAGTCATGGTTTAAAATGAATTAGCTAAGAGCAACTGTAATGAACGCTCTTCACGGTGCAGTCCTCAATGGATGGGCACCAGAATTTACTCAATCAAAGTCCGTTTCCAGTTTAATATAATCTAAAAACTCACGCTTAATAGCATCGTCTTTAAATTTTCCGCCGAATTCTGAGGTTACGGTGCTACTGGCAACATCACGAATTCCTCTTGAATTTACACAAAGGTGTTTGGCATCAATTACACAGGCAACATCTTCAGTTCCTAGGGCACGTTGTAACTCTTGTACAATTTGCATGGTGAGTCGCTCTTGTACCTGTGGTCTTTTGGCGTAATAATCTACGATGCGATTCATCTTAGAAAGTCCAATAACATTCCCATTTGAAATATAGGCAACATGGGCTTTACCTACAATAGGAAGCAAATGATGTTCACAGGTTGAATAGACTGTAATGTTTTTTTCAACCAGCATTTCTCCATACTTATAGTTATTGTCAAAGGTTGAGGCCTTTGGTTTGTTTTTAGGGTTAAGACCGCCAAATGTTTCTTTTACAAACATTTTAGCTACGCGTTTAGGCGTTCCTTTTAAACTATCATCAGACATGTCCATGCCCAAGGTATTTAGAATACGCGCTACATCTTCTTCGATGGCGGCAATCTTTTGTTCGTCTGTCAACTCAAATGCATCTTCACGCAAGGGTGTTTTTGCCGATGAGTAGTGGTGATCATCACCGATATCGTCTATCATCATTTTTCCGTTTTTTCCTTCAAACATGGATCAAATTTTTTGCAAAATTACAAATTCTTTAGTTTAAACAGCATGTTTTCATAGCTACAAACTTCTTGATCGCCTGATTCCATAATTTTCACACTGTAATTGTTTTGTTGTATCTCTTCTTCTCCTACGATTACCACAAAAGGAATTTCTCTTTTATTGGCGTAATTGAATTGCTTTTTCAGTTTTGCTTCATCGGGATAAAGCTCTGCCTTGATTCCTTCAGTGCGTAATTTTTTTATGGCTTTTAATCCGTAAGCAGCTTCCGCATGACCAAAGTTAACAAAGAGCACATCGGGTTTTTGACTCGGTACTTCATTAAATAACCCAAGTTCTTCTAATACGAGATAAATACGATCTAGCCCAAAGGAGATTCCCACTCCGCTCATGTTTTTTAAACCAAAAATTCCAGTGAGATCATCGTATCGTCCACCACCACCAATAGATCCCATAGCTACTTTGTCGGCAGAAACTTCAAAAATTGCACCGGTGTAGTAATTTAATCCCCTTGCCAGGGTTACATCAAGGGTTAGTTGGCTTTCTTTTAATCCTAATGCAACCGTTTGCCGCACCAAAAATTGTAATTCTTGCACCCCTTTTGTTCCTTGTTCAGACCCTGATAATAAATCGCCCAACTGCGCCACAATTTCTTCATTTGTTCCGCGTAAGTCAAATAATGGATCAAGGCGTTGAATAGCTTCCGTTGAAATTCCTTTCTGGGCCATTTCTTTCGTCACCCCTTCTCTTCCTATTTTATCTAGCTTATCAAGCGCAACGGTAAAATCGATTAACTTATCTTCTAATTGAAATACCTCTGCTATTCCTGCTAAAACTTTACGGTTATTTAATTTAATCTGGGTATTAGATAGACCGAGTTCGCTAAATACTTCATCATACAATTGAATCAGTTCTACTTCCTGCCAAAGGGAATCACTTCCTACTACATCAGCATCACACTGTAAAAACTCTCTAAAGCGTCCTTTTTGCGGACGATCTGCCCGCCATACGGGTTGAATTTGATACCGTTTAAATGGAAATTCTAATTCATTTTGATGTTGCACTACAAAGCGCGCAAACGGCACGGTTAAGTCATAGCGTAAGGCCTTATCGGCAATTTTTGAACTTACCAGCGCACTGTTTTTATCGGCAAGCGCCTGTTCGTCCGCCTTAGCGAGATAGTCTCCCGAATTAAGAATTTTAAAAATTAACCGATCCCCTTCTTCCCCATATTTCCCTAATAGGGTAGATGAATTTTCAAAGGAAGGGGTTTCAATGGGTTGAAATCCAAATTTCTCAAAGGTATTTTTAATTATGTCTTGAATATAGCGTCTTCTGGCTAATTCATTTGGAAAAAAATCGCGGGTTCCTTTCGGAATGCTTGGTTTTTGTGCCATGAGATAATAAATAAGCTGCAAATATCGGGAATAATAAGGGAAATTAGACTTCCTTCGAAGAACAATTTTAAATTGATTTGATTCGACAATAATGTGCGAAGCTAAACGACCAATTAAAGTCAAATGATAGATTCTTGAAATTAATTTCAAATTGAATTATTTAGTTGAGTCGAAGCTGGCTGTAGGCTGAAAACTGCCCACTGCTCACTTTCGCTGGCATCACGTTTTCTGCTTCTTCTTCTTTGCCGCAGGAAACAATACATTATTTAGTATCAATCGGTATCCAGGTGAATTAGGATGTAAGTCGAGTTCCGTTTTTGGATCGCCTACACGGTGCTGATAATCTTCAGGGTCATGCCCTCCATAGAACGTCCACATTCCTTTTCCTTGTACGCCATGAATATATCTGGCTTCTTGATTAATTTTATTTTCGCCCATCACCAGCACGTTTGACTTTACCGTACGACGATTAAAACTGGTCGTTTGCCCCATAAACCCCTTAACCAAGGAGGTGTGGTTTTGGCAGAGCATGGTCGGTACGGGATCCCACTTTGCAGAAAATCCCAGTAGCGAAAAATAATCTTCGGTACGCATAATTTCACGTCGATTTCGCGACATATCAATCGACGAAAACTCATATTCTAGCGGACTCCGAACAAGTTCAAAATCCTTAAACGCAAAGGTTTTTGAATAGTCTATTTTAGCTTGGTAATTGGGCTCAGAGGCATCTCCATCAAACATCGCTTCACAGATATCAACCCCTTCCGCCGCCAAGGCAATATCAAAGGTATCGGTAGCAGAACACATGGCAAACATAAAACCGCCCCCAATAACAAAATCCCTTATCTTCAATGAAACAGCCAGTTTTTGTTCTGAAACTTTGTCATATCCCAATTTGGCAGCTAGTTTTTCGGCGTATAATTTTCCTTCAATATACCAAGGAGCCGTGCGGTACGAACCATAAAATTTACCGTATTGCCCAGTAAAATCTTCATGGTGTAAGTGCAGCCATTCGTATAAAACAAGACCGTCCGCCAATACTTCTTCATCGTAAATTACGTCATAGGGAATTTCGGCATAGTTTAACACCATGGTCACGGCGTCATCCCAAGGCATTTTATCCTTTGGTGAATACACCGCAATTTTTGGGGCTTTCTCTAAGGTAATGGCATCCATGTTTTGCGAAGGACTGGCAATCATCTCCAAAATCCGCTCAGCCTCTGTATCAGAAATAACTTCATACGACACCCCTCTAATCTTACATTCATTTCTAAACTCTTCAAGATCTTCTAATAAAAAAGAGCCTCCTTTGTAATTGAGCAACCACTTAACCTTTACTTTCTTTTGCAAGGAAAAAAAAGTAATTCCATACGCTTTAAGGTGATTTTGCTGCGCAACCTCATCCATAGGAATAAGGATAAACGAAGCCATCGTCTGCTGTGAAAAACAAAGACAAATGAGTACAATTAAAATGCTTATGTTTTTTTTCATCTTGTCAAAATTAACGAATAATTCATTAATAATTGATAACGTAATGTTAATATGGTCGATTCAATGTATTTAAGATTACAAAAAGGAAACAGAAAAATGACTTAACATCCATTTTCATGTAGGCTAAACAAACCCTATCTTTGAACCTTACCCCGATATCCATGCATGACGATTTATTTTTGAATGAGGGTCCCAAAGTGACACCGATACAACTAAAAGACGGTGAATTGCTGCATCAATCGCACTTTATTCCGCCTGCTGCTGCAGACGAACTCTTTAAACGCTTGACGCATGAAATTGATTGGCAGCAAGAGGAGATGAAAATTTATGGCAAAACCCATCTACTACCCCGCTTAACGTGTTGGATGGGCGATAAAGACGTGTTGTATAGTTATTCTGGAATACGGATGGTTGCTGCGGGTTGGAGCGAACCTGTGCTGCAATTAAAAACAAAAATTGAAGGCTTTAGTCAAACAACGTTTAACAGTTGCTTGCTGAATTATTACCGCAACGGACAAGATAGTATGGGATGGCATCAAGACAATGAGGTCAGTTTAGGAAAAAACCCAACCATCGCCTCCCTAACCTTTGGGGCCACCCGCTCCTTTCAACTTCGACATCTCACCGATGCATCCGCCAAAAAAATTCGCCTCAATTTAACCCATGGAGCTGCCCTTCTTATGCGCGGAACAACCCAGCATTTTTGGCAGCATCAATTGCCCAAAACCACTAAAGATATAGGCCCACGAATTAATTTAACCTTTCGAAAAATTGTGAGGTAACCTTCGCTATGGCGATGGCTTTTTAAAACGGAACATCATCATTAATCCCTTCATTACTGTCAAAGGCATCTTCGGGACTCTGATAGTTTTGCGGGGTAATAAAGTCGTTCATTTTTGATTGAAATTCCGTGGCAAAAGCCTCTTCTAAATCTGAGAACTGTGCTAAATGACCTGTAAATTTCAAGCGAATATTTTCTAAACCACCATTACGGTGTTTGGCTACAATAAATTCGGCTTGTCCCTCACAAGGCGTACGCTCATCATCGTCCCATTCTGTTTGTCCGTAATATTCAGGACGAAAGATAAACGACACAATATCGGCATCCTGCTCAATAGCTCCAGATTCACGTAAATCGGATAACAGTGGGCGCTTACTTCCTCCCCTTGTTTCCACCGCACGTGAGAGCTGTGATAAGGCAATTACTGGAATAGATAATTCTTTGGCTAAGGCTTTTAAGTTTCGTGAAATCATAGAGATTTCCTGTTCACGATTTCCACCATGGGAACCACCTGCCGTCATTAATTGTAAATAATCAATAATGACCATCGACACCCCATGTTGGGAAACCAATCGTCTTGCCTTGGCACGCAAATCGAAAATAGATAACGAAGGGGTATCATCAATAAAGATGGGCGCCTTAGAAAGATTTTCAACTTTCACATTGAGTTGCTCCCATTCATGAGGCTGTAAATCACCTTTTCTCAGCTTGCCAGACGAAATACCAGTTTCACTAGAAATCATCCGTGTAATTAACTGCACAGATGACATCTCTAAGGAGAAAATGGCTACCGGGATTTCAAAATCGATGGCTACATTTTTAGCCATAGACATAACAAATGCGGTTTTACCCATACCTGGACGAGCGGCTAAGATCACTAAATCGGATGGTTGCCAGCCTGAGGTTAGGTTATCTAATTTAGTAAAACCAGAGGGAATACCGCTCATTCCTTCCTTATTAGAAATTTCCTCAATCTTTTTTATCGCTTGTGCAACTAAACCTTCAGCAGCTTCTGAACTTTTCTTTAGATTACCTTGTGTTACTTCAAATAATTTGGTTTCAGCAGAATCTAATAGATCAAATACATCTGATGTTTCATCATAGGCCTCTTCAATAATTTCACTTGAAATATTGATAAGCCTACGCTGAATATATTTTTGAATAATAATGCGCGCGTGAAATTCAATATGCGCAGAAGAAGAAACTTTTTGTGTTAAACCCACTAAATAAAAATCACCTCCCACCCGATCGAGCGCCGCTTCTTTTCTTAGGTGGTTTGAAACCGTCAATAAATCAATCGGTTCTGACTCATTAAAAAGTTGAAAAATGGCTTGATATATTAATTGATGAGCCGGTTTATAGAACGCATCTGCGTGCAAGATATCAATAACATCATCAACCCCTTTTTTATCAATCATCATAGCCCCCAATACAGCTTCCTCTAAATCAACGGCTTGAGGAGGTAACTTTCCTTTTTCGAGGTTTATAACGTTGCCTTTGGTGGCTTTTTGTGTTCTATTTTGTTGGACTTTTTCCATCGAGCAAATGTAGTTTAATACGCAAATTTTTGCTCGAAGTTACGACTATTTTTGTACACAGATTCTGTTAACAAGTATAAAATTTGTTAATAAGTGTAGGCTTGTTTTTTGGATGACTTTTTGCTTATTTTTGGGGGATGAAGAAACTCACCGTAAATCAAATACTTACCCTAGGTTTAGTTGTACAAATACTTTTAGTAAAGCTCATTGGAAGCCAACACAACCTTATTGAAAACTGGTATTCGAACGGAATTTATCCTTTTATCGCTCGATTTTTTCGTTTTTTACTTGGGTGGATTCCTTTTTCGGTAGGA
>Ga0209344_10002585_pt1 | contig 19711 bp, 14 predicted proteins | sample Cruoilmetagenom6_FD_187293 | JGI IMG/M metagenome (GOLD analysis project Ga0209344, IMG submission 187293) | Oil polluted marine microbial communities from Coal Oil Point, Santa Barbara, California, USA - Santa Barbara Oil Seep Sample 6 (SPAdes)... | ecosystem: Environmental > Aquatic > Marine... | reverse complement strand
AGAATCTATTAAACGCTGTATGGAGATCGCTGCTGCGGGCGGTCATAATATTATACTCATCGGGCCGCCCGGCAGCGGAAAAACGATGCTCGCCAAACGACTCCCCTCTATATTACCACCGCTTAGTTTAACTGAAGCCTTAGAAACCACCAAGATCCATAGCGTAGCAGGAAGAACAATGCACAAAGGAGGAGTCATGACCTCACGGCCATTTCGGAGTCCGCATCACACCATTTCGGATGTGGCCTTGGTTGGCGGTGGAACCTACCCGCAACCCGGAGAGATCTCCTTAGCGCACAACGGCGTATTGTTTTTAGATGAACTACCCGAATTTAAGCGAAGTGTCTTAGAAGTTATGCGACAACCACTTGAGGATAGGGATGTGACTATTTCAAGAGCGCGATTTACGGTAACCTATCCTGCGAGTTTTATGCTGGTGGCGAGCATGAATCCAAGTCCAGGTGGCTATTTTAATGATCCCGATGCTCCTGTGATGTCTTCGCCAGCCGATATGCAGCGGTATTTGAGTAAAATTTCGGGTCCGTTGCTGGATCGTATCGATATTCATATTGAAGTCACACCTGTGCCTTTCGATAAACTTTCCGAAGAGCGAAAAGGAGAAGCAAGTTTATGCATTAGAGAGCGAGTGACCAAAGCGAGAAAACAACAAACGCTACGTTTTGCTGAATTTGAACATATCCATTACAACGCGCAAATGGGCGTAAAGCAGATTCGGAAATACTGCAAGCTGGATGCAGCTTCCTTGGCACTGCTTAAAACGGCCATGGAACGGCTCAATTTGTCCGCCAGAGCGTATGATCGGATCTTAAAAGTTGCGCGAACGATTGCCGATTTGGAAGCATCCGAAAGTATTACGGGAAATCACATTTCCGAAGCAATTCAGTATCGAAGCTTAGATCGAGATGGTTGGTTGGGGTGAAAAAGCGGTTAGATTTGATCGATAGATCAAGAAGACACCCATTGATGGTCCGAGCTAATTTTTGACGAAGTACTGACTTCTTTAAAAATAATAATTTCTTGGTTTTCCAATACCGCACTTATAACTCTAATACTAAAAGATAAAATAATATGAAAATTTAATAGGTTGGCGTTACTTTTACCTGCTCTACTTCTTTTAAGTAGTTCCCGCAAACCCAGTCTTACTTTCTTTGTATAGACGTGCATTATAGCACTTAGCATACCCATGAGTTAAGAAATTAAAAAAGAGACTGCCTATTAGACAGCCTCGTGGGTTGAACAAGTACAAAGAAATTATTGTTGAGATGGTCTAAAAACAGCATTACCTGTATCTTTTTCGAATCTTGTTATCACATAATATTCTGAATATTGCACACCTCCTGATTCTCCTTTAAGAACACCAGCGGAACCAATTGTTGCGGAAATGTTATCAAACTTTTCGGCAGACATTGTTCTGTCTCGATCTGTGTCTCCTCTTACCGTGCTGTTAGAGAATCCGTGTTCAAAGGATACATTTGTAAAAGTTCTGTTCGGTGGAAAATTTTTCATAATAATAAATTTAATTTTCTTACTCTATTTATAATTAGGCTTTTCAGATTCCGCCTTTCATTATTCATTGTTACATTCAATTTAATTCCTACTTGCCTGCTTACTTTAACTTGAAAACATATAAACCATCATTTACAGTTTTATATATTATTAGGGCTTAAGGAGGGATCTGATTGCGGAGGAATTTGTGGGAGTTTAGAGCAAATCCATCCTATTATTTGCGTGTTTTCGTTTTGGAGTCTTGTTCCGTTATTAGACCATTCACTTTTTATTAGTGAAAACGGCCCTATCGAAACTGCTTTAGAGATATTTTGTAAGTCTTCTTTACTCCAAGCTGCATTAATTTGTAACTTTCTAATTACGATCATTGCGACTGGTATATACTGAAAATCTATTGAGTCAATAGAAAATGCTCCTTTTCTTTTTTTGGGGACATACCAATTTTTAAAATAAGTAAATAAAGATGTAGTCAGCCATTTTCTGTCAATATCTACAATGCAGTATTTTAAACTAAGGTTAGGGATAGCAGTAGTAGATTTAATCATCTTAGTAGACATTAAACGACCTTGATTAACGCTTTCTTCGATTTTCACCCTGGAAGACATCCGTAAAGGGGTTTTTAATTCTCTTGATTGAATTTTCTTAAGATTTGAATCACTTATAATCTTTATTTTCAGGTTGTTTTTGATATTGTCAATGCTATAGTTTAACCAATATTTATTGTTTGTAAACCAATTGCTTGGGATAGCTTCTGTCTTCAAATAAAGGTCGGCAATACCTTCATTACGAGCTATATTATACGTTTCTAAGATGCGTAATGCAGTAGTTTTCATTCTTGTAAAGGAAGTATTATCTCCATTGTTTTGAGTAGGTTTGCAACTGTTGAGTATTATTCTATATAGGCTATCTAATTTTTGGAAGTTCTTTTGATACACGTCACTTTTAGAATTTGGGTAACTATTTACCAACATGGAAAAATCATAATCAGTCACATCGTCTTCTGTAATGTGGTGGCCAAACCCTTCAAACAGAACCTTTAAATCTTCTTCTTGGCTGTTTTTATACTTGCTAAGTATAAAATTCTTAAAATTTTCTATAATGTTATTTTCCATTTTTAGATTTTTAAGTAGAATTTAAGCAGAACAATTTACCTCAGATTATACAACATTAACTTTAAGGTATATTAAATTTTTCACGGCGTTTTCCCGGTTAGTACTCATAAAAAATTATATTTTCACTGTTTACTGGGCTGCCATATCTAAGTTCATAAGCGTGTCCATCAGGAGTTAATTGAAAATAAGCGGTATTATGAGGAGCTATACTAAAATTACCATTGGTTCTTTGCCTAAATCTGAGTAAATGTTCAATTGAATCAAAAGTAAACTCCAACGATTTTGCTTCTCCAGCATTCAGAACCCCGACTTGATGGCCTCTGTTATAAAATCTCAATTCAGAATTTGTAGTATTACTTACAGGTGTTTTTTCAAATCTTACAGACATGATATTTTATTTTTGTTCCTTACTCTTTAAAACAGGCTTTTCAGGTTACGCCTTATTTAATATTTTATCTTATAGTAAACACTATTTAAGAAGCTCTTACCCTTTAATAATTTGATTTAAGTAAGAGCTCTTAGTAATTTATAATAGCATTACTGATTTAAACTTCTTTAACTATTCTTCTACGGTATTTGGTTCATTTACCTTAGGAGAATAGGGTGCAATATGGCTCACCCAACCAATTACCTGAATGCCGGGAAAAGTTAACCCTGAACGTGCCATTTTTTTCAGGTCATTTTTCTTTTCGTCATTGGTTTTCAGAGTGCCTTCACCAGACACAAAAGGACCATATGCTAAATCTAAATTAGAATCTGTAGAGTTAGAGAGTGTATTTAAGTGTGACTGAATGGCTTTGTTCTTAATTTTCACATCTTTTACCAAGACCATTTTTGTAGGTATCGCGGGTAGATAAGTACGGCTATCTATGTCAGAGGAGATGCATCCTTTCTTTCCTCCTTTTAAATACCAACCATCCCAATTAAGAAGTGAAGAGTCCAACCAAGGGCGCTCAATATCTACCACAGTCCATTTTAAAGAAATTTCAATATCCTGACTAGAAGAGTTAGTTACTACTTTCTTATAAGAGCCATCATTAGCGACATCTCCACTAAATAGACCTAGTCTAACTTTTACTTTTGATGTCCAATCCCTTGAAGCACTGAAATTATGTGTTTCAGAACTAGAGGATTTAAATTTAAGAGACGTCCATATATCTGCATCTTCGTCGCCCCAATTAGAAGGGGAGATATAAGTATAAGGTATCTCTGCTGCTATAGATCCTCCGAGTGCCATTTGGTATAATTCAAATTTGTTTTTAGCATCTGCTATCATTGCCGCCGTAGGATTTTTCCCTTGGGCCTTAATCACATTTAAAGCAGCTTCTATGTCTAATTTTCTACCCTCAGTGTTCCAGTCGTCCCATGCATTATTAACGGTTCTAATAAGTTTCTTACCTTTGATAGGCCACATTTTTTTTGCTATTTTATCATATAGCGTTTCAGTATACTCATCTGCGTATTTGCTTGTAGCCTTGTCATATTCTTGCTGGCATTCTAAGTATTTAGTATACACATCGCTTTTCAATAATACTTCTTTGGTTGTCTTTTCTCCTTCGGCATTTCTAGGACCTGCTACTTGGGCTTTTACATACAATAAATCGTTAGCGTCATCTAAAGTCTCTTGTTCTGCTTTGGTTGGTTTGGTAATTATATTTGGATCAAGACTTGCGCCAGTAATAATAGCTTTCCATGTAGTTGAAATCCTTGAACTAGAAGGAGTAACCGGTATTTGTTCTGAATTAGATAATACTTTATCTACCAATTCTGCAGTATTGTAAGCGGATCTTATATTGGAGTCTGTATCTGGGTTTGGTAATTCTTCTGTGTCGTCTCCTTCATCTCCTGATTCTAAAAAAGGAGTCCAGGCATTTATATATTCTTTATTATTTAAAGGTTTACCTTGTTCTTGCAGAGAAATAATTATACCACTTTCTTTTGGTTTCCCTGTATCATCTATTTTTAAAATAGTACGGTATATTCTGTCTAGTATACCAAATATTGCTTGCTCATTAGTGTCTGCCATGATTGTATTTTTTAAGTTGTACCTACTCTATTTTGGTTTTCGGTGTCCCCGTTCACCATGTAAACTTATTTAGAACCTAAGGACGTAGAAAATAAAATGCGTGAAAGCAACTATTCTTTGTGTAAACGGAAGAAACTACTGTGTAAAGAGATTTGTTCTTTAGTAATGAGGTGATTTTAAAATATATTTCGGTTTAATAGTCTGAATTTTCTTACTTTTCTAAAAAAGAAATAGAATATTCAAAATAAATGGAGCCATTATATAAGACGTTAAATTTATCATTTGATTTAGAAGGCCTTGAACAAGCACTAGAAAGAATAGATATAGGAGAAGGAACACATGCGAACCCAATACCATTGGACTTGTTTGTGCTAACAGATTTAAAAGGTATTTATAATATTTCTAGAGGAGAGGGATTTTGTTTAGAATTAAGAAAAATTGTAGAATCTAGCGAAATATCTATGTTAAATATCCAACTTTGTTATTTAAAGATGAATAACTTAACTAAAGGAAGGGTTAGTTTTATGCAAAAAGAAGATTGGAACACTATTTTTGATATAGAAGAAAATGATGAAATCACTTTTGTAGCTCCAGATGGCTGTTTGTTTTTAACTCCAATTATTAATAATGAAGACCAAACATTTAAAATAAAAACTAAAGAAACATTTTCCTTTGACGGCTTAAAAGAGGATATATTTATTTCCTATAATGTGGTGCTCTCGTTGTTATATAATTCTAAAATCTATTATTTGAGGATAGACCCACTTATTAAAATAAGTTCTGGACATTAAAAATGATTTAAGAAAAAAATCCCTTATGTTCCGTTTAATTATTTCTGTTTTTCTTGCATTCATAAATATATGTGTTGCTCAAAATATACATAAAACAGATAGCCTTATTAAGATAATAAGCCAAGAAAAATTATCCAAAAGAGATCAAGCAGTAATTCTGGAGTCCATTTCTTTTTATCATCCTGAATTAGATCACGCTCTAGAATATGCTTATGAATCATTAAAAGTTGCCTCTGAAATTAAAGATATAAAATTGCAAGCATTGGCTTGGGAAGGAATTGGATTAATTGAGAACAGGCTTGGTAATACGGAAAGAGCGCTAGAGGCCACTTACAAGGCATTAAATATCTATCAATCACATGGGCTGATTGAAAAACAGGCAGCGACCTATGCCCAAATTGCAAATTATCTTATTTTGGACAAAGATTATATGCAAGCCATACAGTATCTACAAAAAGCGTATACGATATATTTTAAGCAAGAAGACAATTGGAAAAAAGCACTGACCCTAATTAATTTAGGAGAAGTATATAGATTGTCTGAAGACTGTGTTTCTTCTAAAGTAGCCTTAAAGGAAGCTCTAGAACTAAACAAAATATTTAATAATAATACTATTTATGCTTATGCTACTGGTAACTTAGGAATGGTCTATGCTATTGAAGGACAACATGAAAAGGCAAAGCTTTCTCTCGAAGTTGCTACAGAAATACTCTCAAAAATGGAAGATTGGTATTCTGCCTCTATATATAAAGCTGAGCTGGGAAAAATAAATAGTAATAAAAATAAAATAGAACAAGCAGAGGAAAGTTTTTTAAGTGCCTATAAAATAGCAAAGCGCGTCAACTTAAAAGAACAAATAAGAGATTTTAGTGGACTTTTGTCCTCCCATTATGAAGAGAGAAAATTGTTTGATAAAGCCTTAAAGTTTCAGAAAATATTCCAAACCTACCAAGATAGCCTTGTAAATAAAGAAAATGTAAAGAAGATAGAACAAATTAAAGCAGGTTACATTATTAATAAAAAAGAATTAGAAATTGAGAGGCTCCAAATAGTAAGTACAAATAGAAGAAATACAGTTTTTGGGCTGGTAGTAGGGATATTGCTTTTAATTATATTCTTTTACTTATTGTATTCTTCGTATAAGAAGGTTAATAAATATAACACCTATTTAGCAGAGCAGAAAGCTATAATCTCTCAAAGAGAACAAGAAAAAACATTGTTGTTAAAAGAATTGAACCATAGAGTGAAAAACAATTTACACATGATAAGTAGCTTACTTAATTTGCAAAGTAGGGACGTAGCTGAAGAATCCAATAAACAAATGCTACTAACGGGTAAAAATAGAGTAGAGGCTCTCTCTTTAGTACACCAAAAGTTATATCAAGAAGGAGTAGAAACCAAAATAGACCTAAAAGAGTATGTAGAAGGTTTAGTAGTTAATCTTATTAAAGGTTATAATAAACAAATAAAATATGTCTTTAGATTAACTCCTTTGTCTATTGATGTAAATGATGCAATACCTATTGCTTTAATAATTAATGAATTAGTGACCAATTCTATAAAACATGCTTATTATGGTGTAGATAATCCGTTTCTTACAATAAGAATAGCAGAAAAAAAGGGAGTAATAAAAATGGAAATTATAGATAATGGTAGTGGGTATGTCTATAAAAAAGAAGATAAAAAAAAGTCTTTCGGACTAAAATTAATTACTTCGCTAATAGAACAAATTGGAGGAAGTATAAAAACTCTTAATAATGAAGGAACACATTGGGTAGTTATTTCAAAAATAAATCTAGAGCCCAAAATAGCTTAGTATGAAAATTTCAAATACTAAAATTAGGATATTAATTGTTGAGGATGAAATTATTTTAGCACAAGATCTTGCTTTACGATTAATAGACTACACATATCAAATTGTAGGAATAGCACCTAACGCAGTAAAAGCCTATCAGGCTCTTACACTATATCCAGAAACAGATCTTATCCTTATGGATATAATGTTACAAGGTGAAAAAGATGGGATTACTCTGGCTCAAGAAATAAACGAAAAGTTTTCTATTCCTATTATTTTTTTAACTTCTTATGTAGATGAAAATTTAATTGACCGCGCTAAAAAAGTCAATCCCTGTGCCTACTTAATGAAACCATTTAATGAGGTACAGCTAAATATCGCAATTGAAATTGCTTTTAGCAATTTTTCGAAAAACAGATTTCAACAAGAGGTATTAGAAAAAAAGAATTACAAGCAAAAAAACGCTAATATTTTGCCTATTAAAAAAAGCTTGTTTCTAAAAAAGAACAACCGTTTTGAGAAAGTGCTTTTAAAGGAAATACAGTTTTTAAAGGCAGATAGTAATTACACAACAATACATACTAAGAACGATAAGTTTGTTTATGCAACGTTACTAAAGCACTTCGAGCATAAACTAGGTAATCATCAATTTTTACGAGTGCATAGAAGCTTTATCGTTAATGTAGACTGTGTCCAAGGGTTTGAAGGAAATTTAATAATTGTAAACAATACTAAGATTCCCGTAAGTAAAGGAAATAAGGAAAAGGTATTTAATCTGTTCAATTTTATATAAAGCTCAAAAACCTAGAGAAAGAGAAAATGAAATAAGGATATTTTAAAATTTTTTACGAGAAGTTAGTACTGAATTACTGGGGAGAAAGAATAAATTTAGGTGAAATCCATCAATTATTGCGCTAGATTATTCCCTCTTTTTTGTTCCATTTTAGGATAATCGGTAGTTGTAGACTAACATGTAACCTGAGTAAAGAATTGATTTTTAAACCATTTTACGAGTTAGTTTTTTTGAAAAGCAGTGATGCGGAATCGTTTTGCTCAATAATGAAGCTGGTATCGTTTGAATATCCGTACAAGTAAAGTAACCGAAGATCAGCTCTTCCCATTCAGTTAAAGTCAGACCTTCATCGAAAGCTAGTTCTAATAAATCTCTTACAAAACTTCGAGAAGATTTGTAAGAGCGGAAAATCATATCTTGATCACCAAAACACCTGCCAACGTTCTCACGAATTAGGCCAAAAGCTTCCAATTTATTTAGTTTTTCTCTTTGTGTCAAAGTTAGATTCTTCGGAGTTTTTTAAAGATAGATATATCTATTCTCAAATACTTCCGAATCTATCAATTCGTTTTTCTTAAATCAATATAGGTAAAACCCTTTTTTATGAATAGGTTTTTTCCTGTTTAACATGCTTCAATTATCCCGCATAAGATTTTAAAGCCTATAATTGTTAAATAAAGCTGACAACCCTATGAAACAAAATTCTCCATTCTTCATACTTCTATTTTTTATTTGTTCTTCAGGAGCGGCCCAAGACATCCTTTGGGAAAAATCATATGGTGGGCTCCACGCCGATTATCTATTTGATGCAAAACCTACGGCCGATTTCGGCTTCATTCTCGCTGGTAGTTCTATCTCAGGAAAAAACGGAAATAAACTAGAGAAGAACCTCGGCAACCTAGATTATTGGGTTTGGAAGATGGATGAACATGGTAGTCTTGATTGGCAAAGAAGCCTTGGAGGTAGCGGCATTGACTTTTTAAAGAAAATTATCACAACTCGTGACGGCGGTTATCTACTTGCAGGCACAAGCACTTCAAATGAAAGTGACACAAAGAAACAGCATGGCTACGGTCTTGAGGACTTTTGGGTGATTAAATTGAATGCCGATGGTTCAGAGCAATGGCAAGCTACTATTGGAGGTGTTGATAGTGACATTCTAACTACGGCCATTGAGATTCAAGGTGGTGGATTCTTGCTAGCAGGATCTTCTTCTTCACCAAAATCCGATCTTAAAAAGAATGCGTCTTTCGGAAATAAAGACTATTGGGTTGTTAAAATTGACTCACAAGGAACCACTGAGTGGGAAAACAGTTTTGGTGGAAACTACATTGACGAAGTAGAGGCTATCGCTCCTGCTCCTGAGAATGGTTTTTATGTTCTGGGATATAGTAATTCCGAAGAAAGTGAAACTAAGAAGACAAAAGCACTTGGAAATGGTGACTATTGGTTGATTCGTTTAGACAAAAATGGAAATTCGATATGGCAAAAATCATTCGGAGGTGATGGCGACGATCACCCAGCAGACATGATTGCTTTGAAAGAAGGCGGGCTTTTGATAGGCGGAATATCTACATCGAAAAATAGTGGTAACAAACAGGTTTCAAATACCAAAGGAACTGACTTCTGGGTTTTTAAAATCGATGATGAAGGAAGCATTCTTTGGGAAGAGGCATATAATATTGGGGAATACGATATCCTTTCCAGTATGGTCGAGAATAAAGACGGTAGTATTTTATTAGGAGGCTACGCGAGAAGTGAAAAGATTGGTCTTCAGAGAACCGATTCTCGTGGTATAAACGATTATGTTGCACTTAAGTTGGACAAGGATGGTAAAGAAAAGTGGCGAAAGGAAGTTGGTAGTAATGGTGATGACGTATTACAGCAAGTCATCAAAACAAGAGATGGAGGCTATGTGCTTGCGGGGACAAGTAATGGGATTATATCGGGCAACAGAAATAGTAAACAAGGGCGTAATGACTTTTGGGTTGTAAAGCTGAAGGATAAAGAAAATGAGGAGGATTTTGATGGAATTCCTTTTGCTGAAGCTTTTCCAAATCCTACAAGCGGATATACCAACGTGGTTATCACCACCGATTTTGAAAAAGGGAAAGCCTTTCTCTACGATATACGCGGACGACAATTACAACAATATGAATTAAAGAGCAGAACCCTGCCTATCAATCTAAGTGGTCTGCCTGTTGGCGTATACATTGTTAATGTTATCACAGATGCTGGAACAGACTCGGTAAAAATTATTAAAAAAGATTAATGCATGTATAAAAAAAATACCCTCGTAATCCTATTATTGCTGTCGATGAGTGCATTATTTGCTCAGAACGATGATGGAAATAGTTTCAATAGTTATTATTCTGATCCTTATGCTAACGTCGTTCCGCAGACACCAAATGCTGCGACATTTACCCAATACGGTAACACTCCCGTCAATCTATCATCTGGATTGCCTACCATATCAATACCCATTTATACCTTACAAGTTGACGGTGTATCAGTGCCAATTTCCATAAGCTATCATGCCTCTGGGGTTAAAGTAGATGATGTTTCCTCTGTGGTAGGTCTCAAATGGACACTCAATGCTGGTGGTGGTGTTTTTAGAAGCATAAATGATCTTGATGACTTCGAAAGTCTTCATGGTTGGACGAAAGCAGGCTCACAAAGTCATTTTGATGATTACCTCGCCACGAATTCCCCTATTGATTATACTAATTCTTTTGAACAGGGGTTTATTTCTCAACAGGTAAGCGACTATGACAATTTTCCTGATAGCTTTAATTATAGTTTCCTCAATTATTCTGGAAGTTTTGTACACAAACCCAATGGTGATATTGTAAAAGGATCACTTGAAGACCAGTTGAGTTTTTTTGGTCATGAAGTCATTAGTGATGTAAATGGTAATACCTATAATTTTGGTTCCGAAGAAGAAAATGAGGTCACGACTGTAAATGTTAGCTATGGTGATCCTAATGTGTCGTTTCCGAGAGTAGCAAACACCGTAAGTTGGATGCTTGATAATATAAATACACGACATAACAAGAATATTGATTTTGAGTATACAACATTTAACTTTGTTCATGAGACCCAAGTAGTATCACAACGAATAGTATCTGCATATGGTTTTCAATGCGATTTATCTGCCCAGTTAGGTGCTATAGGTGATGGATCTCCACTATATCTCGATCATCATAAACAAGGAACAAAAATTATAAACGAGACTGTTAATAAACTAATCTCCAAAATAACGACTGATAATGTTGTAGTTGATTTCATTTATACTGATGGTCCAGTGACTATTAATGGATCCAGTGTTTCAGTAGATGGATGGGATAAAAGAATCACTAAAATTGTCATCAAAGATTTATTAAACAATAAGCAAAAGGAGTTCCGCTTTACATATGAAGTCTTCAATGGCGACCACAGGCTACAGTTGAAAGAGGTAACAGAAGTTGGGTTCGACAATAGTACAAAACCTCCATATATATTTAATTATAATCAAACTGCATTGCCTGATAACGGCTCGTTTGCCAAAGACATAAAGGGATTTTATAACGGTAAGAGCTCAAACAATACCTTACTTCCGAAATCAAAAACAACACTTAATAAAAAATTTGTTTATAACTATGCTAACGTATCAGTCGATTACCCATATCTTGAATTTGTAAGTGACCGCTATTTTGATGAACAGTCTCTCAAAGCCGGTGTCTTAGAAAAGATACAATATCCAACAGGTGGAAAAACGGAGTTTATCTATGAGCCCAATGCCATCGGAGTCAATCTAGAGGAACCACAATTAGATGATGGGCACAGTACGGTAAGTACAGGATTTCTTTATTCGGATGATACAGCTACTGCTTGGCCAGAGGGCGGTCATACTTATAGTACTATTGCCGATCTTAGTAATCTAATAGGTCAAATTAAATTCTATTCTAACGGAACTAATTGTCCTCTTTGTGACTTAGCAGATATAACAGATTATCGGACACCAGTTATCAGAATATATAAGTACAACGGAACTAACCCAAACACCATTGATCTAACTCAAAAAGGAGATTTAGTATTTAAAGGAAGTCTTCACAAAATTATCACGGAAGAAAAATTCTTGGGATTTAATGACTCAAATAATTATACCAATGGGTATATGGTGGATGGATATTATTTGGTACAGCTTAAACTTCATCCTCAAACATACAATCCAAACGATCCAAACCCACCCTTTATAAGTGTAGGCTTTGATTGGGTTAAGGAACTGACCGATACAAATGGAGATGTGGTCTATCAAGAAAACTACTTTGGCGGAATGCGTATTAAAGAGGTAAAAGATTTTGACTCAAATGATTCTATTGTTGGTAATAAAAAGTATAAATACAATGATGGCATCATGGATCAACTCTATAACTCAAATGAAAACATTAAAGAATTAGGTGGGCAGATCATCTTTTCATCAGATAGAGTTTACGAACATGGGAGGCAAATAACCTCTGGATATTGTTACACGGATATCGAGATTGAGGATTATAGCGCTTCTGTTAATGGAATTACAAGACAAACCTATGAACCTAAGAGAAGATTCTATTCTATGGCTGGTGGCGACATACTAAGTTCAAAACTTTTTGACGAAAACAATGATCCTGTACAATTTACTGAATATGAATATGAAATACGACCTCCAACCACTCCGCAAAACCCTCCCGATCTTTTATACACCATTCCATCTGCAATAGATAAATCCTATGGCAAGTTCTTTCAATGTGTATATTTAGGTGTGACGGTGGATTATCCGGATAGACCTTATGCTGGATATAACTCAGCGGTCATGGTTCAAAGATATCACGGGAATTGGAGGCTTCCGAAGAATAAAAAAACAACATCTTTCTACAAAACGGGTACTACCTATAAAACGATCACAACGGTTAATGATTATGATTACAACGACGATTTATTTACCATTAAAGAAACATCTAACGCGAAATATTCTAGTAGCTACAACGGAAATGTATTAAGCTATAATGCAAATGGAAACTTGAATGGTGAAGAAATTGAGGTTTTTTACGAGTATCCAAGTGATTTTTCAAACGAGAATACGCTCAATAATATCCCTGAAGCAACAGTTGTAACCAAGAAAGTATATAACAATAACGATTATATTCTTGGAGAGTTTTGGGAATTTGTTAGTGGTGATGTAAAGGCGGTCTATAGATATAATCAGGGTGAAGGTAGCCAGACAGGTGCACCAAGTTATGTGCCATCAAATGCGGAAGAAATTAGTCGATACAAAATTGACGCTAATGGAAAACCTATTGAAGTCAAACGTTTAAATGGAACTGCCACCTCCTATATCTGGGGCTACAATGGAGAATATCTTATGGCTAAAATCGAAAATAAGAACTATGCGAGTATTCCTTCCAATCTAAAGAGTGGTATTATTAATGCTAACTATTCCACAATGCCAAGTGCCTTAAGTGCGCTTCGGACAGATTTGAGCCTTCAGGATGCCATGATTACCACATTTACCTATGACCCGTTAAAAGGTCTGACGACCGTAACTGACCCTAAAGGTGATGTCCAAACATATACTTATGATGGTTTTGGAAAGCTTAAACAGGTCAAGGATAAACAAGATAAAATTCTCCAAGAATACAATTACAATTACGGTACCAACTAAAAAACTTTAAAAACGATCTATTTTGAAGACAAACTATTCAAATATCATCTCATCAAAACTAGCATTAGTAATAGGGTTTCTTTGGTTATTGCCAATAGGGGAAATTTTAGCGCAGGATATAGACCAGAACTGGGTCAGTACAAAAACCTATAAAGTTGCTACGGCAAGTCCGCTAGCTAATTCTAGTCCTGATGTTACCATAAATGTGACCTATCACGACGGCTTAGGAAGACCGATACAACAAATTGCCCATAAACAATCGGGTACAGGTGGCGATTTAATTACTCATATGGAATATGATATTTTGGGTCGCCAAGAAAAACAATTTTTACCTTACGAACGCGGTTCGGCAAGTTTGAGTTTGGATGCGAGTTCGGTCAGCAATGTGGCTTCTTTTTATGCTAATTTTCCTTATGCAAATACAACCAACCCATATTCTGAAACCGAATTTGAAGCTTCCCCTTTAAACCGAGTTCTCAAACAAGCAGCTCCAGGTAATGATTGGGCCATGGGGAATAATCATGAGGTAAAATACAAGTATCAAGCTAATACAACTAATGAGGTATATAAATTTTCAATAAGTAGCGCATCGGGTGACCTACCTCAATTGACATATGAAGGATTTTACCCTACTAGTCAACTCTACAAAACTAATACCTATGATGAGAATAACACACTTAGTGGCACTAGAGGTAGTATCGTAGAATTTAAAGATAAATTAGGTCGCGTAGTTTTGAAAAGACATTACTCCACCACACTAGGAGGACGTACCACCGATACCAACCCGCCGCTTCCGCTTGACACCTATTACGTATATGATGACTTCGGAAACCTGGCGGTTGTTCTACCTCCTAAACTTTCAGAACAGATTATAGTGGGTACTAACCTTGCAGGGAATTACCAAACACAACTTGACGGGTTAGGGTATCAATATGCCTATGATCATCGCAACCGATTAATCCGTAAAAAACTACCAGGTAAACAACTAGAACTAATCTCGTATGACCCATTAGACCGCCCCATTGGAATGGGACCTGTTTTATCTCCCTTTGGAGATGGTGCTTTGGGAACTATTAGAACGAAATATGATGCCTATGGGCGTATTGCGTATACCATGTGGGTCAATGGATGGTTTGGCGAAATAACCCGTCAAGCAATTGAGAATATCCCTACACCAGACTACTCTGAATCTCAAACAGCGACGACAACAATTAATGGTGTTACTTTTGGATATACTAATAATATTGCGCCAACAAGTGGGTATCACGTGCTCACAGTAAATTATTACGACAATTACGGATGGACTGGAGCGCCTGCAAACATACCAAGTACCGTTGGGGATGGTAATAGCACCGTCTATTACAAACAAACAAGTAATCAACCCAAAGGATTACCTACAGGGTCGTGGGTTCGTATTCTTGAAACCGAGAATGATGTTAATGCAAAAATTAGTTACACGCTCTATGATAATAAAGCACGCGCAGTACGCGTACGCACAGACTACCCACAAGGAGGTTATACCCAAGTAGATACCAAGTATAATTTTATTGGTAGCCCAGAGTATTCCGTTACTAAACACAGAAAACAAACAGGGGCTTTGATTCATACGGTTCGAGATAACTATACCTATGATGCCCAAGAACGCCTTGAAACGCACGGGCACAAAGTAAATAGTGAACCTGAGCGTTTATTGTCAAAAAACACCTATAATGCCTTGGGACAGCTTATTGTTAAGAAAACAGGAGGTACGGATGTCACCGCAGGAACATATTTCCAAAAGGTAGATTACAAATACAATGTGCGAGGATGGCTTACTGAAATAAACAACATTAATTCCCTGAGCGGTACACCCATAGATTTGTTTGCTTTTAAGATAAATTATAACAGCACTATCGATAATGACGTTAATGGCCAAGTCAACAAACTCTATAACGGAAACATCGCAGAAACGTCTTGGCGTACCAGCAGCGACAATACCATTAGGCACTATGGCTATAGTTACGACTATCTTAACCGCTTATTGGATGCATGGTACCAAAAACCCGGTACTTCTGTGCCGCTTACACAGAGTTATGATGAGCATTTAACGTATGATGTTAATGGAAACATTGAGACTTTAAAACGCAATGGTCAATATGAACTCAATAACCCAATACTCATTGATGATTTAGCCTATGACTATTACGACAATACCAACAAACTTAAAAACGTTGTAGATGAGGAGAACCATATAGAGGGATTCTATGACAACGGTTACAATCAAACTACTGTCAGTGAATACAATTATGATGCCTTCGGAAATATGACCGATGACCTAAATAAAGGTATTACCGCTATTGCCTATAATCACTTAAATCTTCCTGTCGAGGTTACCTTTGGTACAACGGGGAGCATTGATTATATTTACAGTGCAGATGGGATAAAAATGCAGAAGAACGTTAATGAAAATAGCACACCTGTTGTTACCACTGATTATATTGACGGATTCCAATATATTGACGATCAACTAGAATTTTTCCCACATGCTGAGGGAACCGTGATGATAACCTATGGTGAAACAGGATTGCCATATTTTAATTATGTGTATCATTTTACCGACCATCTTGGAAACATACGTATGCGATATGCAAAAGACCCAAGTGATGGTGTGATTAAAATACTGGAAGAAAGTCATTATTATCCTTTTGGATTGAAGCAAAAAGGATATAATCAAACCAGCCTAACTTTTAAAAAAGATTTAGATAGCCCGATTACGCTCACGCCCGTTGATCCGTTTTTGGGGACGAGTTATAAGTATGGTTACAACGGCAAAGAGCTCAATGAGGAGCTGGGGCTTAATTATTTAGATTTTGGGGCGAGGAACTACGACCCAGCACTTGGGAGGTGGATGAATATTGACCCGTTAGCGGAACAGATGAGGAGGCACTCGCCATATAATTACGCGTTCAACAATCCCATTAGCTTTATCGACCCCGATGGGATGGCACCTGAATGGATAAACAACGGAGATGGGACTTATACAGCAGAAGCTGGAGATAGTGCGGCTACTCTATCAGAAGATGCGGGAATATCAATGTCAGAGGCGAATGATATAGTTGAAAGTCAGCTTGGAGAAAATTACACCCGAGAGAGTGACGGAATGCTAATGTCAGATGTTGAAGTTGGTGATGTTGTTTCAGTTTCTGAACAAATAGAGCCTATATCTAATGGAGAAAGAACAGGTTTAGCACCCGGTTCAGACAATCCGAATGGAGATAATCCTGTAACAAATGAAGGTTGGTTAGAAAACTTAGCTATGACTGATTATGAATTTAATAATCCTGAAGTAACGGCATCTATTAATGATAAAATTGACAGTGTTTCAAAAGAAATAACCAAATCGCACAATCGGGCAGAGATCCATCAAATGATGATGGATAAAGATTGGAGTGGTACTAGCCCTAAATTTGAATCAGGAGCCGCAGGAGCGAGACCTGCGCACTTTATACATAAAGTAAGAAATCAATCGGATAGTGTCTTAAATGTAAGAGTCCGAAGTAAACTGCAAAATAAAAGAGATTCTATTTTAAAGAGTAAAATAAAAAATTAATGATGAGAAATTTATTAAGTGTTTTATTATTAGTAGTGATAGTTTTTGGATGCGAAAATAATACTAAGTCAAATTTAGAATTAATTAACCAAATTGATTCTATAAAGAATGTTACCGTTACTTACAAATTAGAAGTTGATTCAGAAGGTTCGTTTTTAGATTCTGTGTCGATAGAAAAGAAAAAAGTAAGCGATAGTCAAAAAGTAGTTTATGAAGAAAACAAAATTTTTAAGGGAGACGGTTTTATAAAAATTATAAATTATTATAGTGATAATGAAAATTTAATATATTCAAAAACTTACTCAAATGAACTAGGTATAATTTCAATTTCAGAATTTTGGGAAAATGATAGCCTTATTACTAAGGGACAATCAATAGGGTTTAAGAACAATATAGCGAAGGATACTATTTCTATTGACTATAATTATATATTTAATCCAAATAACTTGTTAGAAAACCTTAACATTTCATCGAAGTTATTGAATGAAAAAGAATATGGGAATTTAACATCAATAAATTATGATGAAAATGGTAGAGTGACTTCGGAGTATCTAATCCAAAAAAATGACACTTTAAGAGAAACTAATTACAAATATGAGCAGGATAATTTAAAAGTTAAATCAATTATAGATTATAATGAAGGTCTTTTAAGAGTTTTAGAATATGACAAAAATGGATATATTGTTCAAGAAGAATTATTTAAAGAATCTCTGGAATCAATTGTGAAAACGATGGAGCAACATTATACTACCGATAGTAAAGGGCAGATATTAAAAATAGATATTGTGGCATTACCATCAGGAATAAAAAAATTTTATATTTTTAAGAGAGTAAAAAATCCAACAGAGTCAAAAGATATAAAGAATCCAGAAATGATATAACTGCATCTTCTCATCTTAAAATATTGGCTAACATTATTTTGCAATTACTGCCTTGCTAAGTAACAATTAGAATAGTTATAAACCATTTATAGTGTTCTCAAAACAAAGCACCTTTCAAAAGAAGGTGCTTTTTATATTAAATTATTCCAGCCAAATCTCTTTAGCTTTATCAAAACCACAGTATGTATGGTTTTTATCATATCCACGACTAGCAAGTTCAAACCGTATAAACTGTTCTAGGTTTACTTGATATTGCAATAGAAACCGAAGCAGCTCAAAGGAGTTACATGCTAAAATACGTTCCCGATGAAAATAAACAAATTTTCCAACTACTTTTTATTATTTTGCCTCACAATTATTATAAGCTCATGTGCTGAATATAAAGTTACTTATGTAGACTCTAAGGTGTCAAAATCCGATCACCAGCATTTAGATGGTTATCTTAATAAAAATCAATCTTCTCTGAAATTTTCTTCATATTTTATTGAGGAACCAATAATTGTAAGGCAATTCAATAGGATAATCTTTGAGGGTAATATAACAACCGATAATTTGTATAGTAGAGCTAAAATACTAACTATAGAAGAAGGAGCTAAATTAGAGATAAGTTTTCCTAAAACGGAGGTCGATATAGTAATTGGTCTAAACGACTTAGCCAAATATAAATTTATTGAAATATCAAAAAAAGACAACAAACTATTTGCTAGGCTAAGCAATATTCCAACTAAGTCTCTTTAGCTTCTGTCCCGCTCTTGCTATGGAAAACAGTAATTCTAGCAAACATGTTGATATTTTTGCTAACTTACCTTGATAATTCTATAAACTCTAAGATTCTATTTTTAGTTGCTAAACTCACTGTATTTGTCTTTTTTCCCATACGCTCTATAGTAAAGTCACTTATCCCAAGAATCTTTCCAAACGCTTTTCGGGTGAGTTGATGCTCTATACGATAGACAACAGTTTTGTTAGCTAAAGAACCCGTACCATCTTCCCAATAATTAAAACCAAGAAACTGATTAATCAGTTTTCTTCGTTTAATGTTGGGAATGACTTCGTTCCATTCCCATTTTTGATAACTGTCTTTACCAACATTGAAATGCAAAGCCGCTTCTTCTTGTGTCAATTCTAAGGCTAAACGACGCCTTTTCAGGCATGCTCCGAGGCTTTTATCAGTTTCTAATGGAAACGGTCTATAATCTGGTTTTCGCGCCTTTATGTGCACATTACAAATGGGCAACGAACCATTTCGGATGTGGCCTTGGTTGGCGGTGGAACCTACCCGCAACCCGGAGAGATCTCCTTAGCGCATAACGGTGTATTGTTTTTAGATGAACTACCAGAATTTAAGCGAAGTGTCTTAGAAGTTATGCGACAACCACTTGAGGATAGGGATGTGACTATTTCAAGAGCGCGATTTACCGTCACCTATCCCGCGAGTTTTATGCTGGTGGCGAGCATGAATCCGAGTCCGGGCGGCTATTTTAATGATCCCGATGCTCCTGTGATGTCTTCGCCAG
>Ga0209344_10002584_pt1 | contig 19711 bp, 20 predicted proteins | sample Cruoilmetagenom6_FD_187293 | JGI IMG/M metagenome (GOLD analysis project Ga0209344, IMG submission 187293) | Oil polluted marine microbial communities from Coal Oil Point, Santa Barbara, California, USA - Santa Barbara Oil Seep Sample 6 (SPAdes)... | ecosystem: Environmental > Aquatic > Marine... | reverse complement strand
GCCGCCCTGGTGATCGCCATCATTCGCAAAGAGATGAACATCAGCCGTCTGAAACTGAGCTTGTTCGAAACGCTGGAAAGCACCGGGTCGATCTTCTTCATTGCTGTCGGCGCGGTTCTGTTCACGCGTTTTCTGGCCTTCAGCGGTATCCCCGTCTATCTCGCCGATCTGATCGAGATAACCAACCTGAGTCCGCTGGTCACGCTCATGCTGATTTCACTGGTTTATATCTTTCTGGGGATGTTCCTTGATCCGCTGGGGTTGATGCTGGTCACCCTGCCAGTCTTTATTCCGGTGTTTGAGGCCGTCGGAATTAACATGATCTGGGCCGGCGTGATCACCATCAAGTTCATCGAAATCGGCCTACTGACGCCCCCCATCGGGTTAAACGCCTACGTGGTTAGTGGCATCGTCGGCGACAAGGTTCCCTTGATGACAATCTTTCGTGGGCTGATCTGGTTCATCGCAGTCGAGATTGTTGTTTTGATGCTGCTGTTCATATTCCCGGGCATCAGCCTGTACCTGCCCAGCCTGATGCAATGACACCCCTCCGCCCCAACAAAATCACGCACCAATCATGGAAGGTTTAGCGATGAAGCAATCCGATATCTTAGGTCTCTGGAATCTGGTTTCGTGGATTCAGCATCGGGGCCCGGACGATCATCTGCCCATGGGCGAGACGCCAACGGGATGCCTGATCTATACGCCCGACGGTCAGATGTCTGCACAATTGATGCGGCGCGACCGTCCCGAGATGACAACCGGCGATTTCGTGACCGGATCGGACGAGGAGTGCGCCGCGGCCATGCGCTCCTACCTGGCCTATTGTGGCACCTACGAGATCCATGGAGACGAAGTGCACCACATTGTCCGCATGGCTAGTTACCCGAACTGGACCGGGCAAAGGCAGGTTCGGCGTGTGACTTTCGAGGACGGCCAGATCGTCCTGTCGGCGGCGCCGCGCGTGGTCAATGGGGTGTCTATCACGGCAACTCTGACGTGGGAAAGATAAGTGGGTGTCGCCATGGACATGAATAACGCGCAGCATAAGTCGCTTTGGTCTGATTTGAGGGGCGTTTCGTTTGAGCAGGGATATCTGGATGCCGGCGGTATCCGTACCCGGTATCTGGCCGCAGGAGATGGGGAAAAGCCGCTCCTCATTCTAATTCACGGCACAGGCGGTCATGCGGAGGCCTATAGCCGCAATCTCGCGGCTCACGCCCGCCACTTCAGAACCTATTCGATCGATCTGGTCGGCCATGGCTGGAGCGACAAACCGCCAACCCGCTACGAGATTGCAGATTATGCCCGCCACGTCATCGATGTTATCAAGGCGCTCGGCTATGAAAAGGCGCATATCTCCGGCGAGTCCCTGGGCGGCTGGGTTGCAGCCTGGATTGCGCGCTATCACCCGGAATGGGTGGACCGGCTGGTGCTTAACACGGCAGGAGGATGGACCGCGTATCCCGAGGTCATGGAGCGAATCCGGAGCCTGACTATGGAGGCAGTGACCGACCCAACGCCCGAACGCATCCGCTCGCGACTCGAATTTCTTATGTATCGCAATACAGATGTGAACGACGACCTGGTGGAGACTCGCCGCGCCATTTACGCGCAGCCCGGCTATGCCGACATAATGAAACGAATTCTCTGCCTACAGGAAATTGAAACCCGCAAGCGGAACATGTTCACCGCCGAAGATAGCCAAAAGATAACTGCGCCGACATTGGTCATCTGGACATCGCACGATCCTACCGCCACTTCGGAGGAGGGCAAGAAGATCGCCCAGTCTATTCCCGGCGCACGGTTTGAGCTGATGACGGAATGCGGACACTGGCCGCAATTCGAGGATTCCGAAACTTTCAACCGCATCCATTTGGACTTTTTGCGTACGCCCTAGCTGTGGAATCTCATAAGGTTGTTTGCATCCAGCCTTGCAATGCTGCGGTGCGTTGGTCTGAAGTTTGGCAAACCCGCCCATAGGCCCATTCGCGCAGGCGGGGGATAATACCCACGGACCGCGTCGTGGTGCGCCAGCGCCGGGCGGAGCTGTGTGGCGACGTTTCGATCAACAGCATCGTCGGCGATGACGTGGCTGCGGTCGAGGCGCAGACCTGCTAACCGAGAGTTTGGCCCGGCGCATCAAGGCCGGCGAGAGATTCAACACGCCGCATTACGCGCGCACCCCGCGCCCCTCAGGTCGTCGGATAGTCAAGCAGTCTGAAGTCGGGCTCCTTGACCCGCTCGATCAATCGCCGCGTGGCGGGAGTGTAGTAGCTCGCATAGGGGCGGTGATGCGTTGCGTCGTTGTTGTTTGACAACGTCGGATCCAGCCCGATGCGTTCTGCGATCCGTCGGTAGCCGCCGGTCAGATCCTCGAACCGGATGATGTCGTCCACGATCAGCCGCCCTTCGTCACACAGAAAATCAGCCTGAAGATCAGGTTGCTTGTTCAGAACCTGATATTTCAGCTGCAGGGATGCATTGAAGGCTAGTTTGCTGCGCGCCAGCGGGCGAACCAGATCGTAGCGCGGCGATTTGAGGGTCTTGAGAAACACCGACAGCGTCCGGTCGAGTGGATTACGCACGACGGCGAACTTGAAATAGCGGTTCCACACGTCCTCGCCAACGTGATCACGCAATGTGCGCGCGGTGGCGTGCTTCATACCTCGCATGTGGGAGGTCGCATCTTGCGTAAAGGCCATCAGATCGTCCGCATCCAGATGTTCTTGCGGAGTGCCGTTTTGCAACTTCCAGTCGGTCATTCCCGTGGCTAGCGCCAGGCTCTTCTCGATGCTGGTGCCGCCCGTACGCGGAATATGCACAAAGATGAATTCATGTTCGTGGGAGATCAGCATGCAAAGTCCTCAATAGGTGAAGGGGTTCGGATCACGGGCGCTCACCTGCGCCCAAGCCCAGCCGATTGGCGATACCGTGCACGATCGACAAGATGAGAGTCCTTGAAAAGCGGGGGGCAGCGTAGCGCTGCTGGACATATATCCAGCTCCACACCCCCACGGTGGTAAAAATGACGAGATGTGCATAGGCCGCCCCGACCGGGCCAATGCGCGGCAACAGCACCGCCGCCAGGCTGAACGCCGCCACACTGCCCAGTACATAGGCCCAGGTCAGACCACGTACATCACCGATATTCTTAAGAAAGACCTCGTGGAAGGTGCTCATGGCTTTGATCAGCGTCACCGCGAACATCAGCGCCACCGTCGTTTCAAGCGCGATCAGTTCGTCGATATCGTAGAACCGATCGAGCAACGCGACACCCACTGTCCAGAATCCTGCGATTGCCACCAGCGATCCGCAAACCGCAAACAGAATCGACGTCACGAAGGCACGGTTGAAAGCCCCGAACGCACCGGCGGTGAAGTGGTCCACAGCCTTGACCAACGTGATGCGTGCCGCCCCCGTCGCCATTTCCGCGATGCCGGTGATCGAATAGACCAGCCCCAGCGTGGCGGCTGCAGGCGCGCCAGCCAGCGCTCCAGTCATGCTCAGCACCGCAGGGGGAAACGCGCGCACAAGCACACTGTAGCCGGCGAGCCGAAACACCATCCGCCCCAGGACGGGCAGCTCCGCGCGCAGCGTTCCGATCCCTAAGCCCGTCAGCAGGCGCGACCAGTCAAGCCGGACCAATCCCAAAAGAACCGGCAGGAGGGCCGCCACGCTCAACGCGGTCAGCGCGAGGTCGAGCCGGATCGCATCATCGGGGTCCAGGATCACCAATCCGCCTAAGAAGGCGCAGAACACGATGTTGCGCCCTTTGCGATCCTGCAACAGTGCCGCGAGCATCAGATTGCCCTGCGCGCGCTGGAAATCGAACAGGAACAGGCGGGCGCAGGCGATGGGGGCCAGCGCGATCATGTAGATCCAGTGCCCTTCAAACCGCCAGCCGCTCAGGAAACCTACCGCGATGATGCTCAGGATCAGCACGACCGCGACCTGCATCACCATGACCACGATCAGCATCTGGTCCACCCGGTCGCGCGCCGCGTGCGACCCATTGGCCGTCGCGGCCGTACGCAGCGGCATCACCGCCGCAGGTACGGAGAACGAGATCAGCAGCCCCAGCAGCAGTGCAGTACTGTCCACAACGTAGAATAGCCCAAGCGTCATCGGGTCGAAGAAGGCGAGCAGCAGCAGCGAGATCCCGAAGCCTGCGATACTGCCTGCAAAGCGCAATGAGAAGACCCGAAATAGAGCGTCGAGCATGGTGCTATCCGCCGAACATCGTGACGTTGGACGATATGTCGGGCAGCGCGTCAATCCGCGCGTCCAGCTCAGCGAAGGTCCGATGAATATCTGCCGTAAGAACAGGATCGAACGCCTTGGGCGTGCGGTCCCGGCGTATGGGCAATTGAACGGGACATCCGATAAAGTCGCTCAACGCATCGGGATGGTCCCACAAGGATTCATATTTCACCCTGAGCACCGGAAACCGCGTTTCGCTGAACCAGCCCTCAACCTGTTCGCCAAAGCGCAGCGGGTCGCGGTGACGCAGATCGTCGAGCGTACCGTCGGCGCGTAGATGCTCTAGGTGGCGGCGCACCCAGTCCGCACCGTAACGCTGCGGGCACGACAGAACCGACAGCGCCGCCGCACTGGGCCGACCAAAGCAGAATACCGCCCGTATACCGCCCTGCGCCGCCCGGTCGGGCAACGACGTGGAAAAGTCGTGCGTCTTGTAAATCATTCCGGGCAACAGCACATGCGCGCTCAGATCCCACGCATCACTCGAAACCAGCCGAGTTCCCAATGCAGGTCGCACGGACAGGCGCGCGCGCCCGACCCCGTGGCGCACCGCGTCGAACACCACGGTGGAGCCGGTGCGCCCCATGCTGGAAATCAGGATCGTGTCGTGGCCCGCACCGAACCCACGCCGTATTTGTTGTTTGAAGGCATTCAGCATCATGAAATCCTCGATCCCAGATCGCGCGTGGCCATTGCAGCTGCCTGGCCGTGCCGTCGCGCCCCATCCCGCACAAAAATACACAGCACGTAAAGCGTCATGACACTAGACAAGCTGTTGGAAAAGAAAGGCACCTTCAGCGCGCTGGTGAAGGCGACATAGATCAGGAAGGACATCAGCAAGATGTGATGGGGGCGGGTCCGGTCAAACCGCATGAGTGGCAGGACAATCAGGTAAAAGGCCAGCCCCACGACTCCGACAACCCCTCCCATATAGAGGGTCTCGACCCACAGGTTGTGTGTATGATTGGCTACGATCTGCTCGCCCTGAAAGATCATTATCATAAAGTCGTCCCACGCCGGCATGTTGCCGATATTGTTGAACCCGCTACCCAGCAGGATTCGCCCGTCCATCGCCTGAAACGCGTAATCCCACAGATAGATCCGGCCCGAAAACGTCATGTCGCGTCCCAGGTAGTCCACAATCAAATTGGCCGGGATCAGCTGGTTGAACAGCGGCAGCGAAACCGACAGCCCCCAGCACGCCAGGAAAATTGTTCGGATAAACCTGCGCGACACCAGCACGAAGACCCCCAGGCCCATGCCAAATATTGCCGACCACGTCTCGGCCATGGCCACGCCTGCCACGCAGCCCGCGAAGATCAGCATCCAGAAAACCGAGCGCTTTTCGAGCGCGTGGTAGAGCGCCACCAGTCCTCCGAAGCTGCACGCATCGGCCAGGAAGCTCTTGTGTATGAATATGCCCACGAACATATTGTTAGCAAAGGCATGCGTGATACCGGGCGCAATCAGATCGGTCACGAAACTGCCCAGACTCGCGACAATCGCCAGCAGGCCCAGCACCCGCTCCAGCACGCCGCGGGTGTGCGCGGCGCAAAACAGCGACATGCCAAACAGCAGCAGGCTCCACGAGATCACCTTGCGCAGCGTGTCGTCCGCAACCGGGGACCACAGGACGGACGCCGTCACGAACGCGACCATCGGCAGCCAGAGCGCAAACATCCGCCGTACCTCAAGCCGCTGCACCCCCGCACAGATCGCCGCCGCCACCAGGCAACCATAGCTTACCAGCGTGACGACCTGATCCGACAAACCCGCCATCAGCGCCTGATGTCCGAAGAACTTTTGCAGAATCGATGTGAAGATGCACATCGCAAGCACCACGAACACATACATCAGCCCGCGCATCAGCCGGGCCTCCTGACTGATGGGGGCCGCACTACGTGGGATCGCGCTCGATATCATGGATGCACCTCGCGGGCCGAAACCAGCGACAGGCCCGCGCCAATCGTGTGAGTCCATGGGGCTTCGTGCAGCGCAAGGTAATCGCGGGCCGCGCGCGTATGAGCAAAGGCCTGGCGCCGGTGCGGTTCGAGACAGTGCACGATGGCCGCGTGCAAGGCTGCCGCATCGTCGGGATCGACGGCGAGGCCAAGTTGGTATCGCTGCACCAGTGCGCCGATCAGACCCTCGCGGCATGCAATCAGCGCCTTGCCGCAGGCGGCCGCGTTATGGACAACACCGCTCGATCCGACATGCCCGACATAAGGGGCGAGGATGACATCGGCGTCATGGATTTCGGCGCGTAGCGCGTCTTCGGACAGGAAGGCATCGGTGGCACTCACCCGCAGGTCGGGGCAGGATCGAGCGAGTGCCTCGCGCCTTTCGCGGACCGCTGCGCGATCCTCCTCCACCACTTCTCCCATCAGGCGCAGTTCGACACGCGCGGCCTCTTGCGGGGTCAGCCGTGCACATGCCTCCAGCACGTTGAGGATGCCCTTGCGCCTCTTGAGCACACCATAAAGCAGGAATACGACACGACCGTCCTCGGCTGGATGTGCTGGCGCATCCGGGATCGTATCGGATGACATATCGAAGGGCGCATCAAAGAGCGTCTCCTCGCTCAAAAACGCGACTTTTCGTGCGCCGGGCAACCAGCGGGCGGCATAAGCGGGAAAGAATGGGTCCAGCGTCCACATCAGGTGCAGCCGCCTCGAAGAAAGCGCCAGCGCATAATACGGATATTGCCGCAGGGCCTTGATCCGCTCGACCACGCCGCGCGCCCGACCCACAGGGCTCAGATGTAGGCGCGGGCGAAACAGGATGCCCGAATAACGCGTGATCGAATCGTGCCGCCCTGCCCCGATCGCGCCAATCAGCACGGTGTCGAGCAGGAAGAAGAACACATGCCCCGCCCCATGCCGCCGGGCCAGCGTCCCGGCGAGATGCCACCGCGCACGCCCTGTCGCGATCGCGCCACCTTCCAGACAGGGCTGCACATCGGTCGCATCCAAACGGTCCAGCGAAAGGCCAGGCGTGGTGTCAAGCAAGGTGCGGGTCCGCGCGTCCAGCCGGTCCACCAGCTTTGCGGACAGGGCAAAGATCGCAGCACGGCTCCTGGTCTGCGCGGACAGATACGTGACCATGCGCGTGACATGCATCGCGACATGTCCCTGATGGCTCGCCTCGAAAAAGAGAACTGGCGCATCGTCGTGGTGATCCGTGCGTGCCGACATCATGGGGTCAGGAATCCCGCTAGCAATTTCACTGCCTTGTGCGACACGGCCGTCACCGCATCCTGCGTATTGGAACCGTTATGAGAGCCAAACAGGCAGCGCGACCCATAGGCGCGCAGTGGATTGTCGGGGGCCAGCGGCTCTATCTCGAACACGTCGAGGGCGGTGGAATGTATGCGCCCACTCTCCAACCCGGCCACGACGGCCGTTTGCGCGACGACCGGACCGCGCCCGACATTGATCAGACGCAAGCCGGGCTTGACCAGTGCCAGCACCTCCTCATCAAACATATGATGGGTTTCAGGCGTAAGGGGCGCGGTGAACATCAAAAAGTCCAGATCCTCCACGTTCGGCCAGTCGCGCAGCGACACCCCCTCGGGCAGAGCGGCGGCATCCACGAACGGATCGAACACCACGACCTCCAGATCGTGGGCCAGCATCCGTTTGGCCGTGTTGCGCCCGATATCGCCGAAACCGACCACGCCCGCGCGCTTGTTCCACAGCGAGATGCCCGAGGGCTTGGGCCAGCCGCCCGCGCGGATGCCCGCGTCGATGGCATAGGTCTCACGCGCCAGTGCCAGCAGGTAGTGCATCGCCAGGTCGGCAACCTCGCGTCCAAACACGTCAGGAGTGTTGGTAATGGGCAGGCCCAGATCGCGGCAGGCGGCAAAATCCACGTTATCCGTGCCCACGCCCCATTTGACGGCGGCCTTCAAGCGGCCCTGCACGCCGGCCGTGAACACCGCGCGGGTGGCAGGGTCGTCGCCGATAATCCAACCGTCATATTCGGGAACCATGTCAATTAGACGCGCTTCAGGCACGATCTGGGTAAAGTCGGGAACGACGATATCCAGTCCGGCAGCTGCGAAGGCCTCCTGGAACCGATCCACGAGCCCGATCATCGGCGGGCAGGTCAGAAGAACCCTGTGCATCAGCCGACCTCTCCAAGACTTTCGCCCGCAACCACCCGGCGCGCAAGGCTCTCGGCCATGAACCAGCGGGGTGCATCATCGATATCGACGGCCTCCAGCATCGGGGTCTCGAACATCATGGGCCGCGCGCCGATCCGCGCACCGGTCCGTGCGAAGCTGTCGGCGGAAAACAGGTACAGGCCGGAATTTTCCTCGAACCACGGCTCCAGATCCTGCGTGCGGATCAGATTGGCCGGATCATGGTTCACCGCAGAACCGTCCTCGCGGTAAAAGCGCGTCTGGGTACGGTTGACGGTGAACAGGCTGTCGGCCTCTCCCGTGGCGCGCGCAGTGCGATACCCGTCGAGCGCCGCGGTGATGGTGCGGGCACTCAGCAGCGGGTTGGTGGTGTGGGTCATGACATAGGTCTCGGCCTCCACGTTGGCGATATCATCGGCCAGGACCCGGTTCATGGACACAAAGTCGCCGCAGATCTCGGGCCTGCGGTCGCGGATGACGACCTTGTCACTCTCGACAAGGCCGCTTTGTGCGAGGATCTCGCGCGCATCAGTGTTGATAACGACTTGGTCTATCCGGTCCATGGAAAGCAACGTGTCGAGGATCCACGCATAAAGCGGCTTTCCCGCCAACAGTCGAAAGTTCTTGGATTTGACCCGTGCGCTGTGCGCTTTCATTGGCAACAGGGCCACAGTGCGACCAGCAGACATGAGATGACCTTTCAGTGTGAACGACCGTACAAGGGTCAGATTGGGTAGAAATAGTCTTCTTTTCGGGCGCGCGACACCTCGCGCGTGGTGGCGTTCCCGCGCCATGCGCCCCAGAATTGACAGGTGCGAAATGCCACAATCCCAGCCGCTTCACGTAAAAAGCATCTCTTGCGCATCGCCGAGACCCAATCCATCCATATCCCACTCGCGCTGTAGCGCAAGAAGTCGGTCAGCCGCACATGCACATCGGGCATGATATCCTGCAAGGCAATGGCCTCACGCTCAAAGCGGATGCGGACCTTGCGCCAGCTTTCCTCGTGCAGATGCTCGACAGGGGCCGTGGCAACATACGCGACCTGCCCCCCTTTCGCGACAAGGGTCTTTGCCAGAGCCATGTCCTCAAGCCCCGTGATGGTTTCATCGAAAGGGTGCGCTTGCCATACATCACGCGGCAACGCGGAGTTGGCATTGTTGCAAAAAAACCCCTCTTGTGGGATGCGATCACAAGCCGGGAAGTATTTTTCGAACAGCCGGTCCTCGGAAAATCGCGTGACGCCCGCGCGCCCAATCTGCCGACCGTAGCTGTAGATCGCCCGTCCATCACGCAGCGGCGCAATCAGCCGCGCCAGCCAATCACGCCCGACCGGGATGCAATGTCCCGACAACAGCACCAGAATATCACCGGTTGCGAAGGCACAGCCACGGTTGAGTGAGCGGCCGAAGGTGAACTCGGATTTGCTGATATGGGTGATGCGCGCTCCGTGCTGGGCGGCGATCGCAAGCGTCGCATCGGTTGAGCCACTGTCGATCACCACTACCTCGACACGGAAATCCTCCACGTCCTGCACAGCAATAGCGTCCAGACAGGCCCCCAGATATCGAGCCTCATTGAGCGTTCGGATAATGATCGAGACACAATTCATGAATATTCAGACACTCGGAGCGGTCAATTGTCTTGCCTCATCCAGTGATATCTTATCGAAAATGTCTAGCTTTCCCCCGATAGTCGCGTCAAGCACCTGCCGGCCATCCGCCTCAAAAGCACGCCGCGCGAGAGTGTAATCGATCTCCGACTGATCCAGATCCGGTGTCCCCCACACCGTGCCTGACTTGAAGTAATTGGGATCGAAGTGATTCACATCTTCACCCTCACGTGTCTGGTATGTGGACTTGTGTCCTTCGAACTTGAAGCTGTGATCTATTCCGAAAATAATGGCCGGATCGGCTCCCATCCAATAAGCCATTTGCAATGCAATATAACTGACCGTGGCCGAAGAACCGAAACCGGCCGTCGCGTCGGTTGAAAACCTGTTGCTGGATGTCAGATCAAAGTAATTGATCTGTTTGCGGTTCTCGCGCCGCAGCAACCGTCGCGCCTTCCAGCCAAGGAATACCGGAATATCGCTGGCTGAAAATACGTCCTGATGTTGAATCGCAACTATATTGTTGACACAGACGATCACCTCCGGGCGCCATTCTGTGCGGTCGAACAGCAGATCTATCTTGTTCATGCCAATGCTGGGAACATGGGCGAATTCATCGAAAGGAGTCTTGTTCAGGCTCGGCCCATTGCCCACAACCAGCATCGGTTTGCCTCTGTGGCGATCCTTGAGCGCCATAAGTGGCGCGCTATCGCCAAACAGCTTGTATAATCTTGAATTAGTCCAGTAGCGCACCGGTTTGGTGGCCATGATGATTGTGTTTTGCAGTCCCATAGCGTCCTCTTTGGCACAAGTGTGGCCCGTACCGGATGTGTTCCAATAATCTGCCGCGAGGATCAGCTTTCCACGTGATCACGCAGATAGGCGTTATAGGCATCCGCAACACCGTCTTCCAATTCGCGCGCACCTTGCCAGCCCAGCGAATGCAGGAAACCGCTATCCATCAACTTGCGCGGCGTGCCATCGGGTTTGCTCGCGTCGAAGGTCAACTCTGCCTCGTATCCCACGACGCGGGCGATGGTTTCGGCCAGCTCGCGGATCGTGACCTCGACGCCCGATCCCACATTGACCGGCACATCGCCTGAATAGGTCTTGAGCAGAAACACCAGCGCATCCGCCAGATCGTCCACATACAGGAATTCGCGCAACGGCGTGCCCGACCCCCACAGCTCGACCGACGCGGCTCTTGCCTGCCTGGCTTCGTGAAACTTGCGCAGCAACGCAGGCAGCACGTGGCTGGTCTTCAAGTCGTAATTGTCGCCCGGCCCGTAGAGGTTCGTTGGTTGGGCGGAGATGAAGTCGGAACCATATTGCTTGCGATACGCCTGACACATCTTGATGCCCGCGATCTTGGCGATGGCATACCATTCGTTCGTGGGCTCCAGCGGGCCGGTCAGCAGCGCATCCTCGGGAATGGGCTGCGGCGCAAACTTGGGATAGATGCACGAGGAACCGAGGAACAGGAGTTTCTCCACGCCTGACAGGTGGGAGGCGTGGATCAGATTGGTTTCGATAACCAGATTATCGTGCAGGAACTCCGCCGGGCGGGTGTCGTTGGCCTGAATGCCGCCGACCTTGGCGGCGGCCACGATCACTGCGTCGGGGCGGGTGGCCTCCATCCATGTGCGCACGGCCGTCTGATCGGCCAGGTCGAGCACGTCGCGCCCGGCGGTGATTACCTCGCACGGCTCCTGCGCCAGCCTGCGCACCAGCGCGCCGCCGACCATGCCACGATGACCCGCCACAAAGACGCGCTTGCCATTCAGATTATAGCTCATCCGTGACGGTCTCGGCGGTCGTGTTCGCGGCGTACGACGTCCAGATCGCTGCGCACCATCTCTTCTACCATCTCCACAAGCGTGGTGGTGTGAGACCAGCCCAGCACCTCGCGCGCCTTACTTGGGTCGCCGATCAGCAGTTCCACCTCGGTGGGGCGGAAATAGCGCGGTTCCACCTCGACCAGCAGGCGACCGCTCGCATCGTAGCCCTTTTCGTCCACGCCAGTCCCGCGCCACTCGATCGCGATGTCCACGGCGGCAAACGCCGCCTCCAGGAAGGATCGCACAGTCTGGGTCTGCCCCGTGGCCAGCACGAAATCGTCCGCGACCTCCGCCTGCACGATGCGCCACATCCCCTCGACGTAATCGCGGGCATGGCCCCAGTCGCGCTTGGCATCCAAATTGCCGAGATAGAGCTTGTCCTGAAGGCCCAGAGAGATCGCCGCCGCCGCCCGCGTAATCTTGCGCGTCACGAAGGTCTCGCCGCGCAGCGGGCTTTCATGATTGAACAGAATGCCGTTGGAGGCGTGGATGCCATAGGCCTCGCGGTAGTTCACGGTGATCCAGTAGGCATACATCTTGGCCGCAGCATAAGGCGAGCGAGGGTAGAACGGCGTCGTTTCGCGCTGGGGCACCTCCTGCACCAGACCGTAGAGTTCAGAGGTCGAGGCCTGATAGAACCGGCAGGTCTGCTCCATCCCCAGAATACGGATCGCCTCAAGGATACGCAGAGTGCCGATGCCGTCCGCATTGGCGGTATATTCCGGCGTCTCGAAGCTGACGGCGACGTGGGATTGCGCGGCGAGGTTGTAAATTTCGTCGGGCTGCACCTCCTGCACGATGCGGATCAGGTTGGTGCTGTCGGTCATATCGCCGTAATGCAGGTGAAAGCGCACGTCGGTCTCATGCGGATCCTGATATAGATGATCGATGCGTGCTGAGTTGAACGAGGACGCACGACGCTTGAGTCCATGTACCTCGTACCCCTTGGACAGAAGAAACTCGCTCAGATAGGCACCATCTTGTCCGGTAACACCAGTAATTAGGGCTTTTTTCATTCGGCAATTCCTATCGTTCGAGAACCGTTTCTATACAATGTTTTTCCTCGGGGATAGAGCCCAGAGAAAAGATCTTCAAAAGTCGTTGCGACTCGATTCAGATCAAAGTGTGCCTCGGCATAGTTGCGCCCGGCAAGACCCATCGCCCGCCGCTGCTCGGGTGCGGCCAGCAATGCGCGGGTCTGAGCCACGAATTCAGCAATATTTTCAGGGTCGACCACGACCCCCGCGCCGCTTTCGCGCACAATCCGGGCCGCGAGGTTGTCTGAAGCAGCCGCCAACACGATCGGCCGGCCAGCACACAGGTAGCTCAACACCTTTGACGGCACAGAAAACGCCCCGGCATCGCGTTCGATTACCGCCAGAAGCACATCCGCGGATGCCAGAGTCTGAGGCAGAATGTCGAAGGGCTGCAAGGGCAACACCTTGAGGGCCGGCAAGCTGTTCTGTCGCTGCATCAGCGCATCGGCGCCAGCACCGAACCCGATCACGACGACATCACAGTCCACTTGCGCATCCGCCGCAAGTGTGGCGAGCAGTTCAGGATTGTGCTTCGCGGCCAGCGTGCCGGAATAGATGGCGCGGTACTTTCGCGTCAGGCCCTGCTCTGCGGCCCATTGCGTATCGCGCTCCAGCACGGGGATATCGGCGATGACGCCCCAGTTGTGAATGACGCTAATTCTGTCGCGCGGAACGTTCCAGCGATCCGTGACGGAGAGAAAACCATCCGTGATATGCACCACATGATCTGCCCGGCGCATCTGGCGACGTTCGAGAAATGTGTACCAAGCCCCGATCACTTGACCCAGAACCGGGATCTTGCGCGACAGGATCTTGGTCGCGGCGATGGAATAGAAATCCTGACACCAGTAGATGAAACGGGCGGACACCTTGGCGCAGGCGCGTTGCACCGCCTCCTGACATTCGGTGGGCGAGGACGACAATACGATGTCGGGACGCAGCTCTGCGATGCATTGCGCGATCGCCGCGCCATATTCCACGTCGCCCTGTCTGCGCCTGATGAAATTGGTCTTGGAATAGGCCCTCGCAATTTCCAGCCCGACGATCTCGAACGTACTGGGATCGTCGGGCAACGGCGCATTGTGACCCTTGGGTCCACCATCGCCTGCGAAGAACACATATGTAACGCGCCACACCCCACAATGCGCGAGATGACGTGCGAACGCTGCCGTGAACGGATGCCCCGCATAATCATGTATCATCACATGGGGTTGACGCTCGACGGTCTCAGACAAAGGGGCGGCCTCCGCTTTGCTCCAGCCCCTGCGCCTCGGCCCATTGGGAGCGCACATTCGTCGACACCATGAACTTCTCGATACGTTCGGGATGAACACCCAATACCGCGGCGGAAACCTGCCGCAACGCGCTGGCCGCCCCCTTCAGAAGCGCAGCAGGTATTTTTTCGAGCATCTTGGTCAGTCGGGTGAAATTGCCGCCTTCGCCATGCCCGAAAACGACAGCGGGCCGTGCTATGCTCAAACGGTGCCGCGCATCCTCTGCCTGCCAGTCCAGAAAGATCTGCTCAGCCATGACCTTGGAGCGGCCATAGTCCGAAACGGGTGCAGGTACGGTGGTTTCAGACTTTTCCGTCTCGTCAGGCCCATAAACGGAAATTGAACTGGTAAAGCAGATTGTGTGCACATCGTGGCGACGTGCAAATCGGGCGATCTGGGTCGCGCCGGTGACATTCGTTGCGTAATATTCCCACGGCATATGACCCGGTGTCGTGTGGGTTGCCGCTAGATTGAAAATGGATCCAATATCCATATCCAGCCGCAGCGAACTCAAATCCCGGACATCAGCCCGCATGTAGCGCACACCCTCGACCGGATCACGAAGATCAAAGCTGATCAGTGGCCCCGTGTGGCTCGCTCTCAGATTGTGAAGAAGGTGCTTCCCTACAAAGCCCGATCCACCGAAAATAACACTGGCTTTTCCGCACATGTCTGTTCCAGTGTTCAGCAATTACGAATAATTATCACTACTATGTTTCCCGATAGTGCGTTGCAAGCAAATTTCTAGCGCTACACTCATAAAAACAGTCTTTCATAAACAGGACCTGTGGCAAACTCCGGCAAGCCGGAGTTTGCCCGGCCGCTTAGCCCACGACCATTGCGTGCAGCCCTGTAGCCGTGGTGCCGGTGGCGCGGACACGCCGCAATCCGCACAGCACCCAGCCGTGATCGGGTACGCGCACCGTGCGCGTGACGCCCCGCACGCTGTCAAAGGTCACTGTCCCGCCGGTCTCCGCATAGAGCGAGACCGCGATCTCGCTCAGGTCGGTCGCGTCGTCGGGAGTGACGGGCAGATAATCATGAGCCGGCCCCGTGAGCGTTGTCGCGCGGGTGGAAAAAGGATTCTTCATGGGAAATCTCCATCAGGATATAAGTAAAGTTAAAAATGAGGGGCACCGGAGCTCTGCATTACGGCGCGGCACCGGCATAGGGATGTGAGGGGGGCAGAAGATTCGCACAGGACCAGCGATGCGCCAGATAACCCTCGACGCGCTGGCGCTCCACTTCGCTGATGCTGCCTGCCACGACGATCAACTCGCACCATTCGCACAGGCTGGTTAGCGCTCCGATCCGGCCTGAAGCCCCGCTAGCCGTAAGAGAGGTCTGGTGCGTTTGGACAACCGGGGTCGCCCCGTTAAGCGCGCTTTCAACCTGTCCCACACGGCTGACGATTCCGCCGATCTGCATCACCCCCGGCGTGGTAACATGGGAAATCTCAACATTGCCGATCTGAGTGGACAGGCTGTCGGGGTCACCACTCGAGCCGTGGATCAGCGGCTTGCGCCCCTGCCCGCTGAAGTTCGCACCGTCCAAGAATAGATAGATCGGATAGGCATTGCTGGCAGCCCGTGCGTCAGGGGCCATCACCCAGAACGCCGACAGCTCGGCGGCCAGCCCGATATTTGGCACCTCCATATCCTGCTCCTCGAACCGGATCATGCCACGCCCGCGCACGGGATCGTGGCGCCAGGTCGGACGCAGGTCGGCGTTGTTCTGAACGGCGTCATACCCCTGCCCCGAGCGGTCCGCCCAGCGGGTGATGGGCCCCGGTACGGAGGCGGCATGTGCCGCATCCAGCCACAGGGCCAGCCTGTCCGTCAGTAATGACGGGGTCCATAGTGCGGGACCGTGAGCGGTTATGCTTGCGGCACGAAAGGCAAAATCGGGCATTGGCGGATCGTCTTTCTGCTGGGGCGCCCTACCACGATCCATCGCAAACGAAGGATTGCGGCAATGCTGCCGGGACTCTTCGTTCGCTTTCATCCTAGCGCGCAAATCTTAACAAAACGTTTGTGCACAACCCTTGGCTTTGACGCAGGCAAGGGGCAGAACTGGCGGCGGGACGGGATCACGGAGAGTTCGATGCACATCACGATGATTGGAACCGGATATGTCGGGCTGGTATCTGGAGTGTGTTTCTCCGATTTCGGGCATGATGTGACCTGTGTGGACCTGAATGCGGACAAGATCGCGCGGCTCGAGAACGGCGAGGTGCCGATCTACGAGCCGGGTCTGGATGATCTGATGGCGCGCAACATGGCCGCCGGCCGCCTGGATTTCACCACCGATCTGACCGCCGCCGTAGCACAGGCCGATGCGGTGTTCATCGCCGTGGGCACACCGACACGGCGCGGCGATGGCCATGCGGACCTGACCTACGTGGAGGCCGCGACCCGCGACATTGCCGCAGCGCTCGACGGATACACGGTCGTGGTGACCAAATCGACGGTGCCCGTGGGTACGAACGCGCGCGTCGCCGGCTGGCTGCGCGAAGCGGCGCCCGATGCGGATTTTGACGTGGCCTCCAACCCCGAATTTCTGCGCGAGGGTGCGGCGATCGAGGATTTCATGCGCCCCGACCGCGTGGTCGTGGGCCTGGACGCGCCGCGCGCACGCACAGTGATGGAGGCGATCTACCGCCCGCTAAGCTTGCGCGACGCGCCGGTGATGTTCACGGATCTGGCCTCGGCGGAGATGATCAAATACGCCGCCAACGCCTTTCTGGCGACCAAGATCAGCTTCATCAACGAGATCGCCGCACTGTGCGAGCGGGTCGGCGCGGACGTCAAACAGGTGTCCACCGGCATGGGGCTCGACAACCGAATCGGCTCCAAGTTCCTGCATGCAGGCCCCGGCTATGGCGGCTCGTGCTTTCCCAAGGATACCCGCGCGCTGGCGCGCATCGGCCAGGAACACGCCGTGCCCCAGCGCATCGTGGAAACCGTGATCGAGGTGAACGAGGCGATCAAGCGGCGCATGGTGGACAAGATCTTCGACATGCTGGGCGGCGATGTCGCGGGCAAGCGGATCGCCATTCTCGGCGTGACCTTCAAGCCCGACACCGACGACATGCGCGAGGCCCCTGCCCTGACCATCGTGCCCGCTCTCGTGGGGGCCGGGGCCGAGGTCCATGTAACCGATCCGCAAGGCCGCCATGAGGGTGGGAAACTTCTGCCCGGCGTCACCTGGCACGAGGACCCCTACCAGGCTGCACAGGACGCCGACGCGCTGGTACTGCTGACCGAATGGAATCAGTTCCGGGCGCTTGATCTGACACGCCTGCGCGATACGATGGCCGGACCAGCAATTGCGGACTTACGCAATATTTACCGGATAGATGACCTCAAATCCGCAGGGTTTTCGCCTGTTTCAGTCGGATATGGGCTATCAAACCTTCAAGAGGATGTATCATGAAACTCACACATCTCAGTTCCGCAGCACTTGTCTGTCTCATGCTCGCATCGTGCGTGGGCGAGCAGGGCCAGAGATTTGAATCGAGCCTGAACTTTCCCGAGGCCCGCAACATGCTGCGCGACGGACCGGGCACGCCTGCCAGTCGGGCCTACGCCATCCGCCAGCTCAACCGTCTGGCCGATCAAGGCGACACCCGGGCGCTGAACTTTCTCTCGGGGGGATATTTGCGGGGCAACTACGGACTGCCCCAGGACGCTGTGAGAGCCGCGCAATATTTCGAGCGGCGCCGCGAGGAAGGCGACATGCGCGCCACACGCACCTTGATAGGGCTGTACGAAGATCCTGAAAGCACGGCCTACAACCCCGAACGCGTGATCGAGTTGCTAACCGCCGATTTCGAGGCAGGCGACGAAGCATCCGGTCTCACGCTGGTGGATTTCCTGACCGAACAGGGCCGGGTCGAACAGGCGCAGGAAATCCAGACAGCGCTGATCGCAAGTGGCAACCTGCGCGCACAACGCATGCTGGCCGCCAGCCTGCTGGACGAGACCAATCCCGCCTACAACCCTGCGCGCGCCATTGACCTCTACGAGGAACTCTCCGCACAGGGCGACGCCGAGGCCCTGCGTCAACTGGGGCTCATCTATCTGCGCGGCACCGGGGTTGAGCCTGATCGCATCCAGGCCATAGCCTATCTGGAACGCAGTTTCGTGGCTGGAAACAACCGCGCAGGGGTCACGCTGGGCTCTCTCAGGCTCAACCCCAAAACGGAAATCTATGACGAGCAAAGCGGCTACGCCCTGCTTGAGGATCTCGCCTTGCAAGGCGAAGTCGGGGCCTGGATCCAGCTCGCCCGCCATGCGCCGGACCGATATGTGCGCATCATGCAGGACCTCCTGCGCGCACAGGGCGTCTATCAGGCACCGTCCACGGGTCAAATCGACCTCGCAACCACACAGGCGCTGGTCACATGGTGTCCGGCAAACGACGTGCCCGGCGATTGCACGCTGGACCCGTTTGACCAAGATGTCATCCGCGTGCTGGCCCGGGCCGCACGCAGATCGCAGTCTTGAACCGACGCGCGCTGATCACCGGTACCGCCGGCTTCATCGGGTTTCACCTGGCGCGCCACCTGCTCGATCTAGGCTGGGTGGTGCACGGCTTTGACGGAATGACCGATTACTATGACGTGTCGCTGAAACGCGACCGTCATGCCCTGCTGGCCGCGCATCCCAACTTCACCGCGCATGAGGCCCTGCTGGAGGATATGCCCGCGCTGAGCGCCGCCACGGACGCCGCACAACCCGATCTGATCGTGCATCTGGCCGCACAGGCCGGCGTGCGCTACTCGCTCGAGGCGCCGCGCGCCTATGTCGAGGCCAATCTGGTCGGCGGCTTCAACGTGCTGGAGATTGCGCGCATGCACGCGCCCGCGCATCTGATGATGGCCTCCACCTCCTCGGCCTACGGGGCCAATACCGACATGCCATTCGCCGAGACGCACAAGGCCGATCACCCCCTGACGCTTTATGCCGCCACCAAGAAGGCGAACGAGGTGATGGCCCATTCCTACGCCCATCTGTGGAAGATCCCGACCACCCTGTTCCGGTTCTTCACCGTTTACGGCCCGTGGGGGCGACCTGACATGGCGCTCTACAAGTTCGTGTCCGCAATGGACCGCGGCCAGCCGATCGAGCTTTACAACCGCGGCGACATGGCGCGCGATTTCACTTATGTGGGCGATCTGGTGGCGGGCATCACCGCCCTGATCGACGTGACCCCGCCGCAGGTGGCGGACCGCACGGATGCCCCGCTGGCTTGCGACAGCCTCAGCCCCGCCGCCCCGTGGCGCGTGGTCAATATCGGCAATGGCGCCCCCAGCCGCCTTGGCGATTTCGTGGAGGCGATCGAGGCCGCGATGGGCATGGAAGCGCAGAAATCCCTGCTGCCCATGCAAAAGGGCGACGTGCCCGCAACCTGGGCCAGCACCGACCTTTATGAGGGGCTGACAGGCGGCCCTCTGCCCCGCACGGATTTGCGGACAGGCGTGGCGGCGTTCGTGGAGTGGTATCGCACCAGAGGTGCGTAAAGCAAAACCGCACCAGAGG
>Ga0209344_10002583_pt1 | contig 19712 bp, 22 predicted proteins | sample Cruoilmetagenom6_FD_187293 | JGI IMG/M metagenome (GOLD analysis project Ga0209344, IMG submission 187293) | Oil polluted marine microbial communities from Coal Oil Point, Santa Barbara, California, USA - Santa Barbara Oil Seep Sample 6 (SPAdes)... | ecosystem: Environmental > Aquatic > Marine... | reverse complement strand
CATTCCATCAACGAATTCAGAGGTTATTCTCCCCGCCAAGTAATCGAGCTTTACGAGAAAGAAACTGGCAAGAAGGCTGATTTTTCCAGCAGTGATATTAAATTTAGTCTTGACCTTGTCCACGCGCTTGGACTGTGAATGAAAAAATGAGATCTTATGCCAGACCATAATAAAGTTTACAAACAGGAAGCGCAGAACTATCAGCGCCTGATTGCCCGAGAAGATTATCAGGAATCTCTTCTGCCTGCGATCAAGGAGATTGTCAATCCAGAAAATAAGGATGTGATTGACCTGGGTTCAGGCACAGGACGCCTGGCATGTTTGTTGGCCCCCGAAGCCGGTTCGCTCTTTGCCTTTGACCTCTTTCCCCATATGTTAGAGGTGGCCGCCACTCGACTCAAAGATCAAGATTCCGGCGAGTGGTTGACTGCTGCTTCTGACCACCGCAGCGTACCCCTGGATGAAGGCTCAGCTGATCTGGTGATCTCTGGCTGGAGCTTCTGCTATCTGGTTGTCTGGGAAGAGGATAATTGGGAGAAATCCCTAGAGACTGGACTTCAGGAGATCATCCGGCTTCTGCGGAAAGACGGCATAGCCATCATCATAGAAACGCTGGGTACCGGTGTTGAAAGCCCGGACCCACCAGAAAAGTTGCAGAACTATTTTCAATATCTGGAAAGCAGAGGTTTTCAGCGGACCTGGCTGCGGACAGATTACCAATTCCAGGATCGGGATGAAGCTGTGGAATTGGCACAGTTTTTCTTTGGTGAAGATATGTTGAGTAATATAGGGGACGAAGAGAAACCAATACTCCCGGAATGTACAGGTATTTGGTGGGCCGCCCGGGAAGATCTTCGGCCTTGCTCATGAAACCAGATTTCAGTGAGTCCAAAAGGAATTTTGATGGAATCAATTGATAGACACCAGGAAGAGATCTTATCTAATCAGCAAAGATGGAATGAAAAACCCATTTTGCGGAAGATCTATAAAGGATTCCATAAACGAATTTCTGACAATCTCCCCCTTCACCTTGAAGGAAGTATTGTTGAACTTGGGTCTGGTATAGCAGATATATCCGAGACGATTCCCAATTGCCTGCGAACAGATCTGTTTCCAAACCCCTGGATAGATCAAGTGGAAAATGCATACAGATTATCTTTTCCAGACCGATCTGTGTCTGCCATTATCCTTTTTGATGTGTTCCATCATTTGCGATATCCCGGCAGAGCACTTCAGGAATTCAATCGGGTTTTAATGGATGAGGGACACCTGATAATTTTTGATCCCGGGATAAGTTTACTTGGAAGGCTCGTTTATGGTCCTTTCCATCCGGAACCCTTGGCCCTTAAAGAGCCTTTAACCTGGTCAGCCCCGGAGGGCTGGTCACCCGATGATTTGGATTATTATGCAGCTCAGGGAAATGCGCATAGAGTTTTTCTCCGGGGAGAATTTACATATCCTGGATGGGAGAAACTTCAGGCGAAAAGGTATGCAGAAGTATCCTATGTGGCGTCTGGGGGGTATTCAAAACCTCAGATGTACCCGGATTTCCTTTTTCCGCTTGTGAAACGTATTGATAAGGTTTTGGACCTGTTCCCAATGTTATTTGGCACAAGATTACTGGTTGTACTAAAGAAGACCAGCACTCCTTGAAAATCAAGTTAATGAAGCTTTGTTTTGACCACAATGTAGGATCAGGAAGGTACCCGTGAGAATTAAACTGGTAAAGAACAAAGCCGACTTGAATAAATTCATATATTTTCCTTTTGATTTTTACAAAAAGGACCCCAACTGGATAGCCCCACTCCGTTTCGATCTCCGCAACAACAGGGTCATTCTTAATGGGTTTGATCCCCTTGTTGGTTATGATCGGGGGGACGATCTTCTTAAAAGAGAATCCGACCAAATGGCAGGTGTTTGGCGTATTCGTATCATTGATTGGAAGCGTTATATTCTTTTCTGGCGGATTCAAGCCGGGTGAACCACTGGGAATCGCTATTCTGGCCTTGGGATTGGTAGGGTTTATGGCTTTCAGCTTGCTGGGCCGGGGCATTGCCCGGGAAAGGTCGTTGGACACCCTGGTTTTAACTACTGTTCCCCTGATCATTGGGGGCCTGATAACTATATGCATAGCACTGGTTGTGGAAGGAATCCCCCAATTCACAACAAGATCTCTCTGGGTTGTATTCTGGTTGGCATTGATAAATACATCCCTGGGTTACTTCCTTTATAACCATGCGCTGCGGGATTTAACAGCCCTGGAAATGAATATGGTGATGAACCTGACCCCACTATTCACTGCATTCATCAGCTGGATCCTGTTGGGTGAGCGATTGGCCTTGCTGCAAGGGTTAGGCCTGATGGTGATGCTAGTTGGAGTTGTCTTGGTTCAGCGGGGGAGACAGATAGAGATTTCTCATGAATGATATTCAATTATTAGTCGTTGTTGTTTGTATAATTTTCTTTTCCACCTTGGTTCGCTCCACTTTTGGATTTGGAAATGCCCTGGTTGCCATGCCTTTGTTGGCTTTGCTAATTGGAGTTAAAGGAGCCACTCCTTTGGTTGCCCTGATCGGATTGGCAATATCTCTGATCATGTTGATCAGGGAATGGCGGGAATTAATTTGGAAGGATACCCTTGTCCTGTTGATCTCGTCCCTGGCGGGGCTACCATTGGGCTTGTTGTTATTAATTAATTTCCCGGAAAATATTGTCCGGTTGATTCTGGGAATAATCCTGATCGGATTTGGGATTTACAACCTGGTGGGAATTAAACTGCCTGTTCTGAAAAACCCGATCCTGGCAGTGCCTTTTGGATTTCTGTCAGGCATCCTGGGCGGAGCCTTTAATGCCAACGGGCCTCCTATAGTCATATATGGAGTGATGAAGGGTTGGGAAAAAGAGGCTTTCCGGGCTTCTTTACAAGCCTTCTTTTTTGTATCGAGTATGATAATCGTAGCCGGACATGCCTTCTCTGGGTTTTGGTCCAGGCAGACCATGAACGCCTTTTTTGCCTCGCTCCCGGCAGTTTTCCTGGCAATCTTTCTGGGGGAAATGATCGCAAAAAAAATCACCCAACAAAATTTTAACCGGGTGATCTATTCCTTTCTTATCCTGATGGGCGTAGTGATGTTTTTCTGATGTTGTCATTTCAGACTGAAGGTTTATTCTCTTCCATATTCATCAGAGATTTTGAAAAGAAACCCCCGATACCAAACCCAAGAGTGATAATGCTGCCAACGATGTACCAGATCTGAATGGATATCAGATCGGAGATCGGTCCAGCTACAATTAATCCAAGCGGGGACATTGCTGTAGCCAGGCTTCCGAGAAGTGTGAATACCCTGCCCTGCATGGCTGGATCTACTGCTGCCTGCACAATTGCGTTCAAGGGTCCATTCGCGATGGGTATTCCTATTCCCACAATGAAGATTCCGGCAATTGCCATAGGAAGTAAATTCCCTGGCGTAAATCCCATTATGGCCAATCCGAGTGCCAGACAAATTAATCCCAGCAGGGATGTATGAATCTTCTTTTTAAACCCACCCCAGATTCCAAGCAGGGCTCCACCAATAATGGCGCCGATACCAAACGATGAATTCAGCCATCCTAATTGAATAGCTTCCCCACCAAAATGACTGCGAACCAATAAGGGCAGAAGAGAAAATGCGGGAGTTATGATCATGTTGATGCTCAATGCCATGACCATCAAGAAAATTAACCCCGGCCATTTTTTAACATAACGAAGCCCTTCCAGGAAGTCTTGCCAGACAGACTTTGCTAAATTATCTTCTTCTGAAACCACACTTTTCTCTGGTTGGGGGATTGCGATAAAGAAGAGGGGGATAATAGCAAACGAGGCTGACACAACATCAATGAGCAGCACTCCTTGAACGGAGAGGATTTCCAACAGCAGTGCGCCAAGTGGAGCTGAGACAATATTTAATCCAGCATATAAGGTTTGATTGATACCCTGGATCCGGGTTAATTGTTCGGAGGGAACCATCAACGACGTGCTTGCAGACATGGCTGGATTATGAAATCCACCGCCAAGAGCGCGTAAAAACAACATCAGATAAATGACCCAAATATCAACCAGGTCAATGGAAAATAGATAAGCCAGGATGAGGGTTACCATTGCGATGCTGCTGTCAGCAATGATAAGGATCCTGCGACGGTTCCATCGATCAACAAGAGCTCCTACAAAAGGGCCCAGAACCACAGAAGGTAAGATGCCTACTAAAGTTGCTGTTGTGAGTACAGTGGCACTTCCGGTGGTTTTTGTCAGCCACCAGATCAGAGCGAACTGGACCATCTGGCTTCCCAATAATGAGATAGCCTGGCCAGTCCAGATAGTGAAGAATGGGGCAGCCCATTTCTTGTGGGGAGTAGTTTCAGGAGAAGTTGTATCAGTCATAGGAATTTATTATATCGAATAGAAGGTTTTCTGTCGCAATTATTTTATAGTCCTCTGGAGTTGAATTTTGGAAAGGTCGGTATAATCAAGATACCAGCAAAAATTTCCTTATATTTGGAGATTATTATGCCATTTGAAGATGAAGGGCAGACTTCACACCAGGTAGAAGAAAAAACGATTGGGTTTATCGGAAAAACACCCATCACCAGGGTGGGTTTTACCTGGTTTCCTGTCGCTCAACTGACACTCTGGGCCATATTCGCAAGGTCTGCCTCCAGGAGAAAACCTCAAAATTCGCGTTTGCATTGGTCTCAGGAAGGTTTCCTGAAAATGGCTGTGGTTCTGGGATCCGAGTGGTGCCATAATTTGGCACACCTGATCATATCTAATTGGATTGGCAAGCCTATGGATCAAATACGGATTCAGGCCGGTATGCCGCGTTGTATTTATCATGAGATCAATGATCAGGATGTCACACCCTGTCAGCATATTGCCCGCTCTCTGGGAGGACCAGTGATCAGCACCGCCCTTTTACCTATAGCTGGAGTTGCCAGGACCCTAACCAAATCGGACACAATTGCCGGCGAAACTGCCAAAACAGCCTATCAGACCAATTTGTTCCTGAGCTTGATCTCTCTGCTGCCGATTCCTGGCATAGATGGAGGACCGATCCTGAAATGGAGCCTGGTGAACCGGGGTAAGACGATTACCGAAGCGGATCAGGTTGTGCAAAAAGTAAATGGCCCATTGGCGGTATTCCTGGGTTTATTCAGCAGCTGGGCTTTTTTATCCAAGAAGAACCTTTTGGGTTTTTTCAGCTTTATGTTGGGTGGAATTTCGCTGAGTATCTTTGCTGGTTGGTTAGAAGAGAAAGATGTGAAGATTTAGGTATATTATTCTGGAAATTGATTCCTTTTTGATCATGGAGGTATTATGCGCTTGTCCATTATAACCGGGGCAGTCCTTGCAGCCTTAACAGGTATCGCCATCGCAGTTCAATCAACAATAACAAGTCGGGTGGGAGCCCAAATAGGCGATATTCGGACAGGGATCCTTACTAACACTCTGGGTGGTGTGATAGCCGGGGGAATGATGCTGGTTTGGATCCTGCGAGAGGGACCTGAGATCTGGAAAGTACCTCCTGTGTTGATTGGCGCAACTGCTTTATCTGGTTTATTAGGCATATTGATCATTACAGGGATCTCATTTTCCCTGCAGCGGGCTGGAGTTGCAGCTGGTTTAGCCGGCGTGATTTTTGGACAATTACTTTTATCTGCGGTGATTGATACTTTTGGGATGGGTGGCGTAGATCCGATCCCTCTCACAGTGACCAGGGTCATGGGACTTCTTGTGACTGGGTTTGGTGTTTACCTGCTGCTGCCCAAAACTTAAGGAGAAAACATGATCCACTTGAGGAAACTTGGCCATTCAGAACTTGAGGTTTCTCCTATCGGTGTGGGGGTGATGCAGTTTGCTGGCGGCAGCGGAGCGCTTCAATCTGTAATTCCTGCAATCCCCGAGAAAGACAGAATCGAAATAGTAAAAACTGCTTTGGAGGGTGGAATCAATTGGTTTGATGCCGCAGAAGTATATGGTGCTGGAAGGTCTGAGAGATATTTAGCAGAAGCGCTTGGCGAATTGGATGAAATCAGTCAAAAAGCAGTTATTGCCACGAAGTGGTCATCAAATTTTCGGTTCGCCGGCAATATTAAGAAGATAATTAACGAGCGATTAGATAAACTGGACCCTTACTCGATCGGACTTTTCCAGATTCATAATTCGAAATCGTTCTCCTCTCTAAGAGCGCAGATGAACGCTATGGCAGAATTAATCGAAGATGGACTGATCCGGGCTATTGGGGTCAGTAATTTTAATTCGGAGCAAATGCGCACGGCGCAAGCTGCCCTGGAGGAAAGAGGGTTAGGATTGGCATCTAATCAAGTACAGTACAATTTGCTGAATAAGGAAATTGAAACAAATGGAATGCTGGAAACTGCTCGTGAACTGGGGATTTCATTGATCGCCTGGGCTCCTCTCGCATCGGGTATATTGACGGGTAAATTCCACAAGAACCCAGAAATCCTTGCCCATACTCCAGCAGCACGCCGTAGAAAACTGGAAAATCAGATCAATTCCAGCCGTGAATTGATCAGTATTTTGGACGAAATTGCTGCAAGATATAAATCAGAAGCTGCTCATGTGGCCCTGGCCTGGTTGATCGAACAAGGGGATGATATTGTGGCAATTCCAGGTGTTACAAGAGTTGAGCACGTTCATGAAAGCATCGGCGCCTTGAATCTTCAACTCTCCGAGGAAGATATCAACCGGCTTGATCAGGTTTCGTCTCATTAAAGATTCTTGGAGGTTTAATGGCTCAGATCATTCAATCAAATAGGGGAAGTTATCTCCTTTGCGATACAGACCACGGGCATCTTCGCTCAGAAAGGGATATTCTTGATCTCTTGGGTCTTTTTTGGGAAGTTGGTGCGAATTTACTTCTAATATCTGAGGGAGTTCTTCACCCGGACTTTTTTGATCTAAGTACCAGGGTTGCTGGAGAAATTGTTTTAAAGCTGTCAAATTACAGGGTTAAAACAGTGATTGTAGTTGATTTAGATTCTATACCTAGCCAACCTTTCAGGGAATGGGCGGGAGAGTGTAATCGCGGTAAGGAAATCCATTTCTGTCAAGATCGTGATGAAGCTGAGAATTGGCTGTTAGATAAAGAAAGTTAACCTATTTTTCATTTTCTAATTTTACGACCTCAAGAAAGTTATTTACTAAATTGGATAAAGTAGTTTCCTCATGATCCTCATTATCCATTTAAATAAAAAAACCACCCGGAATTGCGGAAGCTCCGGGCGGTTTGTATTTACCTTACTGCTTCAATTTCTTGATGCATCCAGGTGTGTTTCTTTAGTCTTAGAGAGGTTTTACGTCAACAGCCTGAAGGCCTTTGTCGCCCTGCTCTACGGAGAACTCAACCTGCTGTTCTTCGCGTAAGGTTTTAAACCCTTCCATCTGGATTGCGGTGTGGTGGACAAATACGTCATCGCCACTTTCGCGGGAAATAAAACCAAAACCTTTTGCATCGTTGAACCATTTCACGGTTCCAATTTCTTTTTCGGACACTTTTGTTACTCCTTGGTACATTTGATAGAATTGAAGTAAGGCTGTTAGAACAAAAAACTGCCCAGTTTCCGCAAGTTGGGGCAGTTTCGAAAGTGCAACCAGTTCTTACTTCATCTTTAACGAGCTGAATCGTAGCATATGCGCAACTAATTGTCAATACCTTCTGTTTAAATGGGTTTTTACCTTGTGGAGTTGAAATGCCCTGGTCTTCCCAAAGCAAATTTACCGCCTGGCTGCAGAATATCGTTTCCCACCGACGTGAAGAAAGCGGACTATATGCTGAAATAGCCGGTCACCTTCCCCTGGAGGGGCCAGTCCAGTTAAATAAAGGTAGCCTGGAACACGGCAGCAATGTGGGATTAGGCCTTTATATTAGGAATGATCTGCTTGAACTCACCAGGATATCAGGTTTTTGGGAAAAAAGTACTGTTGATAATGTATCATTATTGAATATCCCTATTTTTGTTTGCATTCATCTTTGGAAACCTTACCGCTTATCGGCGGATTGATAGGAGTTAGCATGTCGAATCATTTTTATAGCGAAAGAATTAAATCCAATATAACCACTCTGTTATTTGTAATCCTGGCCCTGATCTTTTTTGCCTTGTTTGCCTGGAGATTTTCTGTTGTGGGCTTCAAGTTTACTCCTGGTTTGTTTGCGTTCCTATGTTTGATGTTTTGTTTTTATGTGATCAATTACCGGGTTCTTGAGATTAGAATAACTGACCAGGAACTGGGGCTGAAGTTTGGCTTGATCCGCTGGCGAACGGATATTGAAAATATAGAGTTCAGCATCCAATATGATCCTCCATTTTGGATCAAATATGGCGGCGCTGGAGTTCATTTTGCATCGGTTGAAAAGAAATATATGGCCTTTTATAACTTCCTGGAATATCCACGGATATTGATAAAATTCCATCAGAAACAAGGCTTGGTCCAGGCCCTGGTTTTCACTACCCGTCAGCCGGATCAGATACTGGAGATCCTCGCGAAAAGGAGCACCGCAGCATGAAAACTAAAACAGTCCTCACACCATATTTCCTTGATAATCTCGTTCCCGGCCTTGAAGAATTAAAAGAATGGGATTGGATCTTAAACCGTGAGATACTTCCTGAAGCTACTGTAATGGAAAGAATGTCGGTTTTACACGAAAATCTAGCTGCAACTGTTGAGGAGATCTGTGTGGCGGAAGAGATCCCCGTTTCGATTGCGGGAGATTGCTGTACAGCGATAGCAATGTTGGCAGGACTTCGGCGAGCTGTTCTCAATCCGCTGCTGATCTGGTTTGACGCGCATGGCGATTTTAATACCTGGGAAACATCTCCGAGCGGCTTTCTGGGCGGAATGCCTCTGGCAATGTTGGTGGGCCGAGGAGAGCAAACCTTCTTAGAAAAATTGGATCTGGATCCTATTGAGGAGGAACGGATAATCCTGACCGATGGCAGGGATCTGGACGCGGAAGAGAGCGACCTGGTCGCCAGATCATCAGTGACGCATTTACAGAACACTCTTGAATTAATGGATTACTCTTTTTCTGATCACCCTCTCTGGATTCATTTTGATACCGATATTCTCGATCCGGAAGACGTTCCAGCTCAGAATTACCCTGCTCCAGGCGGTATTCGGATGGATGAGTTGAAAGAGGTATTCCAATACCTGGCCAGCACGGAATTGATCTGTGGGATATCCCTCTCATCCTGGGCGCCTGATCTACCAGGAGCAGAAAAGTCAAAAGTAACTTGTTTGGAGTTACTTGAAGTTCTGAAATAGAGAATAATCAAGACGAGGAAACCATGAAACCATTTCGCAAGAATGTTGCCCTGGCAGTGGATGGCGGCGGGATCAAGGGTGTTATTCCCTCCCGCGCGATTGCCATCCTTGAGAAACATTTGGAAAAACCCTCCTATGAAATATTCAAACTATTGGCTGGAACCTCTACCGGGTCGATCATTTCAGCTGGAATTGCCACTGGTTTATTTGGAGAGGAGATCCATAATCTCTATTGTGAAATGGGGCCAAAGATCTTCAAAAAAACCTGGCGCTCAACCTTTTGGCCGCTAACTCGTTATCGTTATCCACTAGAGCCGCTTGAGGAAGCCCTTGAATCTCAAATGAGCGGAAAGGTTATGGGGGATTTCTGGTTTACCGGCCAACCTATTGATCTGGTTATCCCAGCTTTCGACCTCATTGAAAATAAAACTCTCTTTATCAAACCTTTCAATCTGTCAAAGGGATATGATCAATGGCCTGTAGTAAAAGCTGTTTTGGCTTCTTCCTCTGTACCATCCTTTTTCCCCCCGGTTGACGATCGTTATGTTGATGGCGGAGTGGGTTCTTATCATAATCCTTGTTATGTAGCCGCATATGAAGCTCAGTTTGTTTTGGGTTGGGATCCGGCCGAAACCACATTGATCAGCCTTGGGACAGGACGCGAACCGCATACACTCCAGCCAGATCAGATCAGAAAATTCTGGCCCTGGCACTGGATCAGTCCGGTGTTGGGAGCTTTTCAAGAATCGTCAGATGACCAGCAAGTTCACCTTGTGGAAACTTTCTTCCCGGAGCTGGACTTCCGCAGATTCCAGGTAGATCTGGAAAGGCCATATCCTATGGATGAGCCAGATAAGATTACGGCCTTAACAGAATTTGGAGATCATATGGGCGCAATGATCCTGGCAGACCAGGTTGACAGCGCGCAGAGCATTCAGGCGAAAAAAGCCCCATATTCAATATGAAGCAGATCAACCAGCGCTTTCTCATCGTCATCAATCTTTTGATCGTGCTTCTCTTGATATTACCTGTGACGGGATCTGTTGTTGACCCAACTGAAGAACTGGAGCAAATTCGGGCTTATTCGAGATCATATGAGTTTGATTATGTTTCCTGGACAATCTCAGCCCTGGGTAGAAAATTTGCCCAATCAACTCTCAAAGTTGATCAATACCTTACTCAACAAGAAGAGCGTGAGCTTATCCTTGAATATTTAGGTTTACGGAATGAAGTTTCTGTTCTGCAAGCAGATCTTGCCAATCTCCTTGCTGATCCAAATCAGGAAAACCGGGAGAAAAGAGAAACCTACCTTCGAGCTGAGCTGAAAGATAAAGATGCTTTGCGCATCGAACTGGCTCCTTTTGTCGAACAAGTCCTCCAGTACCAGATTAACAGCTCCCTGGTGGATTTGGGCCTGTCAGTCGGTGGGCAGCTGGTGCCGCCTGTCTTGTACAAATCTGAACCAGATTCATTTGCATTAATCGTCTCTCCCCGGGATGAGATCCGGCAGGCAGCCAATCTGATGCTGGTTCGGGGTTTAACCTTGGATCAGATTATCAGTTTGGAAAAGGGTATTGAAGAGAATTTGAATTTATCAGCCCTGGTTGTTGGGATCGGGGGAGTGGGACTGTACCCATCGATGATCATAGAAACAGGCAATCTGGATTGGTTGATTCATGTTGTCAGCCACGAATGGACTCACAATTACTTGACGATACGTCCTCTGGGAATGTATTATGGAACCAGCCCGGAATTGACAACGATAAATGAGACAATTGCTGACTTGTCCGCAGATGATATTCAGAGAAGGACATTTGAACTCTATTATCCCGAGCATCTGCCGCCCGAGCCAGATTTACAGAATGAAATAGACTCGACACATCAAAATACTGGCGCGGAATCGGAGCTAGATCTGAAAGATGTTTTTGATTTCCGGGATGAGATGCATATCACTCGCCTCGAAGTTGATCGCCTGCTTGCCGAAGGAAGCATCGATGAAGCTGAAAATTACATGGAGTCCAGAAGGATCTTTTTCTGGATGAATGGATATTTGATTCGCAGATTGAACCAGGCCTATTTTGCTTTTCATGGTTCCTATGCCGCCCAACCGGGTGGTGCTGCAGGAGAAGAGGGAGTAGATCTGGGCACAGAGCTCAGAGAACTGAAACAGCAAACGCAAACCTATAAAGAGTTTATGAGTCTTGTAGCCTGGAAGTGGCGCCTTGATCAGTTTGAACCTCTTTTTGAAACCTCTCGATCAGATTGAACAGGTCTTAATACTTTTATTAGAATTGAAAATATGTAAAAAGGGGGAAGGATTATTGGTACAATTTGTGGACACCTAATCCGAGGAGGATTTGTGAAGAAATATACCTTAATTTTATCTGTTGTGATTTTAAGCGCCCTTCTGGGAGCGTGTGCTCCTACAGAAGCTGTTCAGACAGTGGAAGTTCAGCCGACTCAACAACCGGCAGCTTCCCTTGATGTGACTTCCGCAGAAGCAGAAGGTCCGCCTTCGCCACCCACCTGTATCCCCAATCCGCCCCGTCCTACTCCAAACGAGGAGGATTTGGCGGTTTTTACACCTGATCCAGAAACTGACTGGATTAAGGGACCTGAAGATGCAGCGATTACTATCGTTGAGTATGCGGATTTTCAATGCCCCTATTGCTCTGTCGCTTCCCAGAATCTAAAAGCTGTGAGGGAAAAGTATCCGGATGATGTCCGGGTTGTATACAGACATTTCCCACTGGCGAGCATTCACGACAAAGCCATCCCAGCTGCCCAGGCGGTGGAAGCTGCTGGCTTGCAGAGTGCAGATGCGTTCTGGACCTTCCATGACTTGCTTTACGAAACTCAGGGTGCCTGGTCTGGATATTCGATCGAGGATTTTGCTTCCTGGGTTGTAGAAGTTGCAGCAGAGCTAGGATTAGATCCAGTCAAATTTGAAGCTGATTACAACAGTGAAGCTATCGTTGCCAAGGCGGAAGCCTCCTGGATCGATGGGCAATCATTGGGCATTCCTGGCACTCCTTATATTAAGATCAATGGCCTCTATGAAGCTGAAGCTGATCCTCAGATGTTAATTGCCTATGTTGAGCTGATCAAGATGGAGGAAATGCAGTATACTGCTTGCCCACCTCTGACTGTTGACCAGGAAGCAACGTATTTGGCGACAGTTGATACTGTTCAGGGAAGTTTTGTGATCGAGCTCTTTGCTGATCAAGCCCCCCTGGCAGTGAATAGTTTTATTTACCTGGCGGAAAATGGTTGGTTCGATGGCATCACTTTCCACAGGGTTCTTCCGGGTTTTGTAGCCCAGACAGGAGATCCTAGTGGGACTGGATATGGAAACCCTGGTTACCGCTTCAGCAACGAGGTTTCTAGCGATTTGATCTTTGACCGCGCCGGCCTGGTGGCTATGGCAAATTCAGGTCCGGATAGCAATGGCAGCCAGTTCTTCATAACATATGCGCCAGCTCCTGATCTCAACGGTGGGTATACGGTTTTTGGTGAAGTTGTTGAAGGAATGGATATTGTGCAAACCATTACTCCAAGAGATCCTCAGCAGGGAGTTGACCTGCCACCCGGAGACCTGATTATCAGCGTCAAAATTGAAAAACAATAAGGATATTCCATTTGAAGGGACTTCCGCTGAGTTAAAACCATTACCAGTGGAAGAAACCCCTCAAGCTAAAAGCTTTTCATGGCTGAACGCAGGGCAATTTGCGTTCAGCCTTATTGCTGTCTTATCGCTTCTTCTTATATCTCTTATCAGTTTTGTCGCGATAACCCTGGGGGGCATTTCCAGCGATCTGGGTTTGCTAGACACACAGGTGATTTCCTCCCTTCTATTTACAGCCGGAATAGGCTTTGCCGGAATCCTTCTGATTCCGTCAGCATTCTATTCCGGGAAGCGTTTGTTCGGAAAGAAACCTCCAGTTATAGTCCACTGGGACAAAATAGCCTGGCTGGCCTATATATTCCCAATTCCCATCTTATTTGGGTTTTTAATTCAAAATAATCCCACCCAGGACCTGGTTTTACTGCCAGTGATCCATGTTCTGGCCAACGGAGCCAGTATTTTATGGGTCCTTAATCTCGCGCGAATGAAATTGCCATCAAAAAGCGCCCAATGGAATTGGGGTGGATTTGGGACGGGATTGGCCCTTTCGCCGGCAATTACCTTCATTATTGAAGTCGCCTTGCTGCTTGCCATAGGAATATTCTGGTTGGTTTTGATCCAGACTCGGCCTGATTTAGAGGGTGAAATTCTGTATTTATTGAATTTCGTGAATGAATCTTCTGCTGGGTCCGAGATCCCTCAAAAGTGGGTTGGCGAATTTTTGGCTCGATCTGAAGTCTCGGGTACGATATTTATTTATTTTTCCCTTTTGATCCCCCTTGTAGAAGAACTACTGAAACCTTTGGCAGTTTACATTTTATTGGGTCGAAAGCTGAAACCCTGGGAGGGATTTGTACTTGGAGCCACAGCGGGCGCAGGGTATGCCCTATTTGAAAACTTGACCATCGGTGCTGGAGCGGATACCTGGACCTTTGTGATGGTCACTCGCATTGGAACGGCTGCCATTCATATACTGACAACTGGTTTAGTGGGTTGGGGATTGGCATCCGCCTGGACCGAGAAGAAATATACTCGGCTGGCAGGGAGTTTTATTGCAGCGGTAGTTTTGCATGGCGTTTGGAATGGTTTAAATATCTTCACTGCTTTGGCTGATTTTCCTGCCTACCAGGATCAGATAGGTTCTTTCTTTGTGAATTTCGCCAGATATGCTCCAGTAGGTTTGATCGTGCTGGCCTTGGGCAGCATGATTGGATTAGTTCGAGCAAACTCGCTCTTGCGGCGTGCTATAATTGCGCAGGATTAAATAAACAAGTGAGGTTTCATGGACATTATTAAGTTTTTGATTGACTTTGTTTTGCATATGGATGTGCATCTGAACGAGATTATCTCCAACTACGGGGGCTGGACCTATGGGATCCTCGCTGGAGTAGTATTTATGGAGACCGGTTTCGTGGTCACACCCTTTTTGCCGGGCGATTCGCTGCTATTTGCGGCCGGCACATTTGCTGCCCTGGGGTCACTGAACCCTTTCCTGTTATTTGGACTGCTTTCCACCTCGGCTATCCTGGGTGATACAGTTAATTACCATATCGGCCAATATATTGGTGAGCGGGCTTTCAGCGGCGAGATCAAATTTCTGAAGCAGGAATATCTGGATAAAACTCAAGAATTTTATGATAAACACGGCGGCAAGGCTATCATTCTTGCCCGTTTCGTTCCCATCATCCGCACATTTGCTCCTTTTGTGGCAGGAATAGGCACGATGAAATACCGCAAATTCATTTCCTACAACGTTATCGGCGGCATCATCTGGGTAGCCCTCTTCATTTCACTGGGTTATTTCTTTGGTAATATTCCCTTTGTGCAAAAGAATTTTGAGTATGTGATCTTTGCCATTATCGCCATTTCCCTCATCCCACCCGTTTACGAGTTCTTGAAAGCTCGTAAGGAGTTGAAAGAAGAGGCTGCAGCAGCAGAATAAAATTTATGAGATTAATGAGGATCTAAAAAAGAACCGCCCAATCGGGCGGTTTTTTGTTTTCAAAATTGAAAACTCCTGATTGTAATCGTCTGTGCATACTTTGTTATATTTAGGTGTAAATCAATCCTTAACCAGGAAGGTGTTATGAAAAACTTACTGAAAGTTATCGGTATTTTACTTGCTGTATTAGTTGTTGTAGTTGCAGCCATGGCTGTATTCAATATCTGTCCCCCGAAGGGCCCCTGGTCGGCTCCACCCTGGTGTCCGGGTTCTACCATTCCCTGGCCTTTTTCAGACCCGAACGCCCAACCTTCTATGAGTGATGATGGCAGTTCATCTGCTAGCGATGAAGATCTTAGCACGTCTGATGATGCTAATCAGAGCGGGGACGGCGATGATATGGCTTTTGATGAATCGGTGTCTGAAAATGAAAGGCTTGCTCAGGTTGCGATTGGCCTCGTCCAGGATCTCAGCTCAGTAAACTCCTACTTCAACGATGCTGCCTCATCAGTGTCCGGGTTAAATCCCGGAGGCACAGGATCATTATCAGATTCTTCATCCAGCACTTCTGGGTCAGGGGCTGAGGGCGTGACGGGGCAGATTCCTGCTGGGTTTACGGATCCCCTGACAGAATCTGGCTATATCCCTGCGCCATCAGGTGCATGCGCTGCGGGTGCTGATCCTTCAGCTTCATTCCTCAATGGAAAAGGAGAGAAGATCACTCAGGAGCTGCTGGCCGCGAAAGATATCCAAATGATTAACTTTGATGCCTTGACTGGGGGATCTGTTGACGGAAATGAACTGCAGGGCACAATCACTTCCCTGATTACTCCAGGGGATCAGGCTCTTGGTACCGCTGACGGTTGGAACGAGAAAGTCTGGAACCAGATGTCCCAGTATCACACACCTGCTGAATCCCTGATGGATTATCACATCTGGTCAGTTTCTGGAGAAATTGAGGCGGCAGTTGTGGAAAGCATGCGATCCTCCCTGGAAGGAATGGGTCTTCCCGCTCCTGTAATCAACGCATTCAATAATTCACAAACCTCGGGCTGGTACGCCGGTTCACCCCCCACAGAAGATGACCGGATCACAGCAATGGAGATCGAAGCTGTTTTTAGCGGCAGAACGGAAGGAACCATTTACGAACAACGTGACTTCAGCCTACCCAACCTGGGTGAAATGCCCCAGTTTGGTCCTATGGATGGTGAAGGTAGTGTTATCTTCCACGACGCAGACTTTGGTGACTATCCTTTTGATCTGGACATTGAATGGACCAAGTGGGATGAACTCGGACGTGTCACAGCAGGCACTATTATCTTCACGGATGACGAACATGGAGCGGTGATCGAGATGGAGATCTTTGAGGATAATTCTCGAGAGGCGCATGTCTTCAGGGATGGCGTAGAAGTTGGCATCGTCTATGTGGATGTCAACGGTGAAACCATTTATGAGGATTTGATAGAATAACCAAGCAGGTCGAACTTTAGTGGAGATAAAATAAAGGGCGGAGCTCAGCTTCGCCCTTTTGAATTTCTGACTCTTTATCGCCTTACTTCTTACAATTTACGCCCTACTCCCCCGCAGCCACGACCACAGCTGCCGCCATCCCTTTGGTATGGGTCAGACTGACGGACCAGCTGGTATATCCCAGGAAACCGGCGATTTGAGCTGCCTTTCCTGACAGCCGCAAAGTGGGTTTTCCTGAAGGCTCATTAAGAACTTCCATTTCCCTCCATGAAACAGGACCTATCCCGGTGCCAAGGGCTTTGGAGCAGGCTTCCTTGGCCGCAAAGCGAGCCGCCAATTCAGCGGCGACCAATCGGGAATTTACTTGTCTTTCCTTGAACTTTCCCAATCTCTCCAGCTCGGTTTCGCTAAAGATCCTTTTCAAGAAACGTTCGCCATGACGCTCAAGGGCTTTTTCTATTCGTTGGATTTCAATCAGGTCAATACCGGATGATATATTCATAATTTTGGTCCTGCGCTCGAGATGACTAAACGATCTGGGTCAAGGAATTCCCGAGCTGCTTCCAATATGGATTGAGGCGTTATGTTCCGGATCATGCTCTCGTAATTCCGGAGATAGTCCAAGCCCAGTTGATGCTGTTCCATTTTAACCATTGCGGAAATTACGCCTGCATTGGACTCAAGGGAAAGTGGCAGCTTACCTATATAGTTGGACTGCACGTCTCGCAGTTCTTCATCACTGACAGGCTCTTCAACGATCCTCTTCAATTCGGTTTTGATCAGGTCCAGGGCTTTCTCAAGGTTTTCGGGCGCCACGCCCGCTGATACCATCCATTGACCAGGACCAATGCTGGAACTGAGCGCACTGTAAGCGTAATAGGCAAGGCCGGCATTGTTACGGACCGATTCGCCAATCCGTCCCATCATTCCAAACTGCCCCAGCACACTGTTGCCCAGCAAGGCTGAAAAAAATCCTTCCCATTTCCTGGAGGGACCAATAGTGCCAACAACCAGATCTGTCTGGCTTTTCTCTTCAATGACATGGTGTGTCTGGACCGTCTTTTTTGGAGAAGGCATATCGGGAACATTCATAGGTTCTGCTTGCCCATCATTCAACCAGCAGCCCAAGTTTTCTTCTGCCAGAGAGATCACATAATCAGGCTCAAAAGGCCCAACGATGGCCATGGTCATATTCTTGGGTCCGAAATATTTGTTATGGAAAGTTGCCAGATCTTTCACCTGGATAGCCTGGATAGTTTCGATATATCCATCGCCAGGATATTGGTAAATGTGGTCTTTATAAAGCAAGTTTTCGAACTCCAGCATTGCCATCGAACTCGTGTCTTGAGCACGCAAATCCAACCCGGTTAACAACTGAGATCGGACTCGTTCAACATCCTTTTTGGGAAAGACTGGGTTCATCAATACATCTGCCAGCATTTTTAGTAAGGTTGGCAAGTCCTCCGCCAGGGATTTTCCGCCGAAACCAGCTGTGTGGGGACCACAGCCAATGCCCAGGCTGGCCCCGATCGATTCCAGAGTGTCATAAATTTCCTGGAAGCTTTGGGTCTTGGTTCCGCGCTTCAAAGTTGAACTTGTAAAATCGGCCAGACCCAATTTATCCAGGGGATCGTAGATGCTGCCTGCCTGAATATACCCGCCGACCGAAGCGGTCATGGAATTCATATTAGGACGATAAAGAAAAGTAATCCCGTTATTGAGTTGGATCCGGGTTATGTCATCTGCCCCTGGAAGGGAGTTGATCTTTAAGGTTGAAAAATCCTGATTGGTCATTTGTTGTTATTTCCCTTCTTGTGGGGATGATATATACCCACAATGCGGTTCTTTGGTTGGAGATAAGCCTGCGCGACTCGTTGAACGTCATCTGGTGTTACCGCCGCGATTTTTTCCAGGTAACCTGTGACCCACTCATAGCTGGCGAACATCTCTGAGAAACCCATCCAAAAAGCCTGATTGGTTATGCTTTCACCACCGTAAGCGAATAATGCCTGGGTTTGTTTTACAGCTCGTTTTAATTCATCTATATGAGGCGGGGTATCTTGTAAGCGTTGGATCTCTTCGTCCAGGATCTTGAGAGCATCCTCTGTGGTCGATTTTGGATGGAGGATAAAATTCAAACTGTACAGATAGGGGTCTATGGTGGCAGGAAGGCCACCGTGAATATCGATGACAACTTCCTTGTCTTCGACCATTCGTTTGTACAGCCGTGATGTTTTATTGGAAATTCCCCCCCCGCCAAACATGTTCAATCCTTGCGGTCCGGACAAGATGCTGTCCAGGATCAAGAGAGGGAAGAAATCAGGTTCGCTCGCTGAGGGAGTATGGTACGCAACATCGCCCAATACCGTATCTCCAGGCCCTTCTACTGTCAATCTGTGTTCCCCTCGTTGAGGTTGTTCCGGTCGGTTGATCCTAGGTGGGTCGTCTCCTGAAGGGATGTCTTGATAGAGTTCTGTAATTCTTTCCAACATCTTGTTTTTGTCAAAATCACCTGCGATGGCAACGACAGCGTTGTTAGGGGAATAGTAGGTCTTATAATGCCCGTGCAGATCATTTTTCTGGAGAGTTTCCAGATCTACCTGATCTCCAATTATTTCATGACCGTATGAATGGATTCTAAAAGCAGTGCTGTGGAGCGCTTCTGAAAGCCAGAACCCGGGATTATTTTCCCTGCCCTGCCTTTCAGATAAAACTACAGTGCGTTCGGATTCCACTTCTTTTTCATCGTAAATAGTATTCACCATTCGGTCGGCTTCCAATTCCAGGGCCAGATCGATCTTATCGCTTGGCATGGTTTCAAAGTAGGTGGTCCAGTCCAAGTAGGTGAAAGCATTCCAGGCACCGCCAGACCGGGAAACAGATTTTTCCATTTCATCGGAAGATATTTTTTCTGTACCTTTAAACTGCATATGCTCCACCCAGTGTGATATGCCGTGGATGCCAGGAATTTCATCCCTGGACCCAACCCGATACCAGACCCAGCTGCTGATCAATGGAGCGGTGTGTATTTCTTTAAGTTTGATTTCAAGTCCATTTTCAAGGAAAATTGATGGAATATTTTCTAATAGGCTCATAGGGTTTTACTTATAGTGTGAGAGAAGCGATCAGTAGATCAAGGGCCAGTTCCTCTTCCAGTTGAAAACTTTTGATGGAATGGTCAATTTCTGAAAGCTGATGATAGATTGTTTTCAGTTGGGGCAGGGTGAATAGTTTTGCTTGGGGCATGATCTTCTTGATGGGGTACGGGTGGGATCCGATTCTCTGGGCTATTTTGGTATGATCCTGGCCAGGATCCTGATCCATACATTCGCGGACCTGGATTAACAATCGGAATT
>Ga0209344_10002582_pt1 | contig 19725 bp, 17 predicted proteins | sample Cruoilmetagenom6_FD_187293 | JGI IMG/M metagenome (GOLD analysis project Ga0209344, IMG submission 187293) | Oil polluted marine microbial communities from Coal Oil Point, Santa Barbara, California, USA - Santa Barbara Oil Seep Sample 6 (SPAdes)... | ecosystem: Environmental > Aquatic > Marine... | reverse complement strand
GATCGCTTATGGCCCAACAGTATTATGATCTGCCATCGCTTAAAATGCTTGCCACTTTTGAATGCGCTGCACGCTGCGGTTCTTTTAAGGCGGCAGGGGCTGAACTGAACGTCACGACAAGTGCCATTAGCCATCAGGTGAAAGCACTGGAACAGGATCTGGGGTTCCGTCTGTTTGAACGGGGTCACAGGCTGGTAAATTTGACCCCTGAAGGGCGCGAATTGATGGAAGCCCTAAGTGCAGGCTTTACGTCCCTGTCGGTTGTTATTTCCCAGCTGCGGGCGAACCATGAAACACCGCAACTGACCATCGGTGCAACCACGGCTGTGTCATCGCTTTGGCTGACGCCGCGTATAACACAGTTCTGGCGTTCGCATGGGGATATTACCGTCAGTCAAAATGTCCGTGACCGTCCCTTTTTGCGCCCGATACAGCCCGATTTGGTCATAGAATATGCGATTTCGCCACCCAAAGAGGATGCAATCAGATTATTCGACGATATGCTTATTCCCTTATGCAGCCCTTCATTTCAGGAAGCCCAGATTACAGATTTAAGTCTCTTGGCAAAAGCCCCGCTGATCCATTTGGACGCGGCTGAAACCAATTGGACGAACTGGCCAAACTGGTTCAAATCCTTGGGGTATTCAGGTGCTATTGCCACCCGCCAACGGGTGAATAATTACACGATTGCCCTGCAATTGGCACAAGACGGCATCGGCGTTGTACTGGGTTGGAAACGCTTGGCACAACCCTTGATGGACAGTGGGCATCTGGTGCAGTTTTCACCCTTTCAAACCAAGGCTCCCGGGGCGTTTTATTTGATCTTCAAGAACGGTGCGCGCACGCGTCCGGAAGTTGAAAGTTTCAGCGCATGGTTGCTGGCGCATGTTGAGTGAATTAAATTCAACCAAAAGCGAATTCTTTCAATATTGCGTAAGCGGGCGTAGAATGGAAGATAGCGCGCAAATAGGAGATTTGTCATGACTGCACCCAAAGGTTTCGATTTAACGGACGTTACCAAACCGGTTAACACTGCACGCGGCTTGCCAAACGCCCATTACATTGATGAGACAGTGTTTATTGAGGAACGTGATGCGGTTTTGTTCAACAATTGGGCAGGCGTGGGATTTGCCAAGGATGTGCCCGAGGCAGGTGATGCCATGCCGGTTGATTTTCTGGGCATGCCTTTGTTGATCTTGCGTGATCAGGAAGGGGTTGTGAAAGTTTTCCAAAATACCTGCCGGCACCGCGGTATGATACTGGTCAAGGAAAAGGGCAATATTCGTGGCACAATCCGCTGCCCGTATCATTCATGGTGCTATGGTTTGGACGGTTCCTTGCGCTCTACTCCGCATGCAGGCGGGCCGGGGGTCAATATCCACGAAGACATCAAGAGAAACGAGCTGGGCCTGATCGAGATCCGCAGCCATACCTATATGGGCGTGGTTTTCGCCAATATCTCGGGCAAGGCGGCGCCGTTTGAAAAAGCGCACGCGGATTTGCTGGAACGGTGGAAAGACTTCGATCAACCGATGCTGCACAGCGGCGAAGACAGTTCCTTTAAGCTTGAAGTGAACTGCAATTGGAAACTTGCGGTGGAAAACTATTGCGAAAGCTACCATTTGCCTTGGGTTCATCCCGGCCTTAACAGTTATTCGCGTCTGGAAGATCATTATCATCTGGAAGAGCGCAATAAATACTCTGGCCAAGGCACGCTTGTGTACAGACAATTGACAGGTGAAGACGGGCAAGTCTTCCCTGATTTTACCGGTCTGGCGCAAAAATGGGACGAGGGCGGCGAATATGTAGCCGTCTATCCGAATGTTCTGTTGGGTGTGCAACGCGACCACACATTCGCGATCATTCTCGAGCCAAAGTCCAAAGAAAATACAGTCGAGCATATCGAAATATTCTATGCAAATGATGCCGCACTTGGGGATGCATATGCTGATTTGCGCGCGCAGAATGCCGAACAATGGAAAGGCGTTTTTCTTGAAGATGTTTTCGTGGTCGAAGGTATGCAAAAAGGCCGCCACGGAATTTTCTTTGACGGCGGCAAGTTTTCTCCTGCCATGGACGGCCCGACACATATGTTCCACGAATGGGTTGCCAATCAAATCACCGCAGGTCGGCAGGTAGCCGCAGAGTGACCGAGGCAGACCTTGATGCTGCTTTATTACTTGCACACGAGCAGAATGATTCTGCGCAATTGGTTGCGCTTTATCAAAAAGCAGGTTTGTCGCGTATTGACGCAAAAAATGTCGATGCAGGCTGTTTTTACCTGACACATGCCTATATTTTCGCACTTGAGATGGGTTCGCCGAAAGCGGTCGAACTGCATGAAGTTTTAGTTTCCTACGGGCGAGAGGAATAATATTATGAAAACACACGCACAAGCAGTCGTTATCGGGGGTGGCCTTGTTGGTTGCTCGATCTTGTATCACCTTGCAAAACTGGGCTGGACCGATGTGGTTCTTCTGGAACGCGACGAGCTGACTTCGGGTTCCACATGGCATGCGGCGGCTGGTCTGCACGGGTTGCATGACAATAACAACATCTCGAAGTTGCAGTATTATACCATGAACCTTTACAAGGAACTGGAAAAGGAAACCGGGCAGGGTTGCGGTGTCTTTCAGCCGGGCTCACTTTATCTGGCACAGACCGAAGAGCGTGAACACCAGTTGCGCATTCAAGCGGCCAAGGCGAAATATTTCGGTGTGGATTTCTATGAAATGTCAATCGAAGAGGCATTGAAAAAGAACCCGCTGATCAATTTCGACGGTATCCGCTGTGTGATGTATGAACCCGATGGCGGCAATGTTGACCCGTCGGGCGTAACCATGGCCTATGCGGCCGGTGCGCGTCAGATGGGCGCGGAAATACACCGATTTACCCCCGTGACAGCAACAACCCAACAGCCCGATGGCTCTTGGATTGTGGAAACACCGAATGGCAATATCCATACGCAATGGGTGGTGAATGCCGCAGGTCTGTGGGCGCGTGAAGTCGCTGCAATGGCCGGATTTACAATGCCGTTGCAACCAACCGAACACCAGTATTTTGTGACCGAAGCTATTCCCGAAATTGAAGCGCTGGACTTCCGGCTGGCATCTGTTGCAGATCGCGATGGCGAATATTACATGCGACAGGAAGGCCAGGGCCTGCTGATTGGCGCGTATGAAAAGAACCTGAAATTCTGGGCCGAAGAAGGCACACCACAAGGTTTCGGGCATGAACTTTTTGCCGATGATCTGGACCGGATCATGGACAATGTCATGCGTGCCATGGACCGTGTACCTGTGGCCGCTGACGCTGGCATAAAACGGGTGATCAACGGCCCGATGATCTGGTCGCCGGACAGTTCAGCACTTTACGGGCCTGTGCCGGAGTTGCGGAATTATTTCACCTGTTGCGGTATTATTCCGGGCTTTTCGCAATCAGGCGGGCTTGGGTTAATGACAGCACAATGGATAATCGAGGGCGAACCGGAGTTTGATATGTTCCCTTGGGATATTTCACGCTTTGGTCATTGGGCTGATAAAAAGTTCACAAAAGAAAAGGTGGCAGATCAATATTCCAAACGCTTTGCCATCCATTATCCGTTTGAAGAACGCGATGCAGGGCGCAACACGCGTTTGCGTCCGGTTTTTGAAAAGCAAAAATCAATGGGTGCCGTGTTCGGTCTGAACTACGGCTGGGAACACCCGCTCTGGTTTGCAGGCGAAGGTGTGGAAGGCAAAGAAAGTTACGGATTTACCCGTCAGGACTGGTTTGAACCTGTTGGCGAAGAATGTCGCGCTTTACGCAATAATGTCGGTGTGATTGACGTGTCCAACTTTGGTAAATATGAAATCAAAGGCGCCGGTGCCGGCGCATGGCTTGACCGCATTGTAGCCAATCATATCCCCAAAGAGGTTGGCCGGTCGTGCCTTACACCTTTATTGGGTGTGCGCGGCGGTATCGCGGGTGATTTTACGATTACCAAACTGGGTGATGAGCATTATTTCATGGTGGGTTCAGGTATCGCGGAACGTTACCATGAACGCTATTTCAACGCGGTTGAACGTCCCGATACTGTCAGCTTTGAAAGCGTGACAGAAGCCTATTGCGGCTTTAACGTAGCCGGACCTAAATCACGTGAATTGCTGTCCCGTCTAACCCAGACAGATCTGTCCAATGACAATTGGAAATTCATGCGCTCGAAACAAATCACTATTGCAGGCATTGAGGCTATCGGCATTCGCGTCTCATTTACCGGTGATTTGGGCTGGGAGATATATGTCCCAACTGAACAACAGTTGAAACTCTATGAGGCGCTGCTTGAAACTGGCGCCGACCTTGGTGTGCGCCCCGTTGGCGGTCGTTCGCTTGGATCGCTGCGCATTGAAAAAGGTTATGGCAGTTGGTCGCGTGAATATTCCCCCGAATACTGGCCGCACGAAGTCGGGCTTGATCGCCTGATCAAAATGGACAAACCGGAATTTCTGGGCAAAGAAGCTTATGCCAAGATCAAAGACCTGCCTCCGCGTGAATTACTGGTGGGGTTGATTGTGGACACTGATAATGCTGATGCATCGGGTGGAGAACCGATCTTTTTGCCTGACGGCACGCCGGTTGGACGCGTCAGTTCCGGCGCATATGGTTATACCGTAGAGAAATCCGTGGCACTTTGTTTCATCAAAACCGAACACGCCGTTTCAGGCGCGGAGTTTGACGTGGCTATTTTAGGTAAACCTCACCGCGCAGTTATGTTGGATGCACCCGCCTTTGATCCAAAAGGTGAGCGCTTGCGGGGGTAATTCCAAAGGATCAGGCCCTAGCTATAAAGCGTTTTGAATCCTTCAAGTAGCTTTGAAGGGTCACGCGGTTGGCCCTGTTTTTTGCGTGGAGCTTTTATGCCATTACGCTTATTTCTATTGGGTTTTGCCGATACAGTATCCGATCTGTCCTTGCCCCGTTTTTTGGGCGCAGGCGCAGAGGGGCCGTCCAGCGGGAACGTGCTTTTAACTGCCATTGGTCTGCTCTTTCAGGTTGCCCGCATTAGAAGCGAGTCGTTTATTTGGGCAAGCTTGCTGGGGATTGTGTCAAAATTTAGGCGCAACCAAGGTGCAGTAAAGATATAATACATTGGCATATTGGCAAATTATTCTGGTGTGGTAACAGTTTGCCAGCCCTCGCGGCTTATATAAGGGTTGATAAAATGACAAAATCACGGGCAACGGTAATCGGTTTTCTCGCCGTTCTTCTATGGTCATTACTTGCACTTTTCACAGTGGGATCTTCACCCATCCCACCCTTGCAGCTTAATGCTATGTGCTTTGCCATCGGGGGTATGATCGGCCTTGTGTGGGTTGTGGCAACTGGTGACATCCATAAACTGAAATCGACCAGCTGGAAAGCTTATGCCTTCGGGACATTGGGCCTGTTTGGTTATCATCTGTTGTATTTCTCTGCCCTGCGCATGGCGCCTGCAGCGGAAGCGGGATTGATCGCTTATCTTTGGCCACTTTTAATCGTTCTCTTTTCCGGGTTATTGCCCGGTGAAGCCCTGAAGCGGGGCCATATCATTGGCGCACTGATCAGTTTTGCGGGCGCGGCCCTTATTGTCGCCAAAGGTGGTAACGGATTTCAGGCGGGGTCCATTCCGGGATATATGCTGGCCTTTACCGCGGCACTGACATGGTCGGGATATTCTGTGCTTTCACGCCGCTTAGGTAATGTACCGACATCAAGTGTTGCGGTTTTTTGTATTTTGACATCAGCCTTGTCGCTGGCTGCGCATCTGTCGTTCGAGCAAACGATCTGGCCCGAAACGACACGCCAATGGGCATCAATTTTGGGATTGGGTCTGGGGCCTGTGGGGCTAGCGTTTTACGTTTGGGATATTGGCGTGAAACGCGGTGACATCCAATTATTGGGGGTCGCATCCTATGCCGCCCCGTTGTTGTCCACGATAGCCTTGATCTTGGCGGGGATTGCACAGGCCAGTTGGCCGTTATTGGCCGCGGCTGTCCTGATCACCTGCGGCGCCTTATTGGCCGCACGGGCAAGTAAACCAACGGATTGATGAACCGCGCCGGTATCAATTTCCTGCAATTGGGTCAAATATCCAAGTCAGACATTTGTCATATGCGCAGTGCACGCTTTGTGCACGCCGATCATATTGCCAATATTAGCGTAAATCAGGCGGTGTCGCCTCGTCTTGCAATGCAACGATTACATCCGTCAAATCCTGCACAGACGTCCGTTTGTCGCCCAAACGACGCACGGAAACAGTGCCTTCTGCGACTTCGCGCATACCGACTGCAAGTATAACCGGAACCTTACCCAAAGAGTGTTCCCGCACCTTGTAATTGATCTTCTCGTTGCGCAAGTCCGCCTCGGCACGAATGCCCGCAGCCTTTAATTTATCAACGGTTTCAGTGACATAGTCATTTGCATCCGTTACAATAGAAGCCACGACAACCTGACGCGGTGCCAGCCACAACGGGAAGCGCCCCGCATAATTTTCGATCAGAACACCAAGGAAACGTTCAAATGATCCAAGGGTGGCGCGGTGCAGCATCACAGGGCAATGCTTGGACCCGTCTTCACCGACATATTCAGCTTCCAACCGTTCAGGCAGCACAAAATCCGCCTGCAACGTCCCCAACTGCCATTCCCGCCCAATCGCATCGGTCAGTTTAAAGTCCAATTTAGGTCCATAAAAAGCCCCTTCGCCTTCGTCGATCTCATAAGGTAATCCCAACTTTTGGATGGCACTTTCAAGGGCGGCTTCCGCCTTGTCCCAAACAGCATCAGACCCAGCCCGCACATCGGGACGGGTGGAGAATTTAATGTCGAATGTATCAAAGCCCAAGTCACTGTAAACGCTTGATAAAAGTTCAATGAATTTCTTGGTTTCAGACGCGATTTGGTCTTCTGTACAGAAGATATGCGCATCATCTTGGGTAAAGCCGCGCACCCGCATCAGACCGTGCATGGAACCCGAGCTTTCATAGCGGTGGCAGGACCCGAATTCGGCCAATCTAAGCGGCAGATCGCGGTAGCTTTTCAGGCCCTGATTATAGACCTGAACATGGCACGGGCAGTTCATCGGTTTTAGTGCGTTTACCCGCTTTTCATTGGCATGTTCCTCATCGATTTCAGTGATGAACATGTTCTCGCGGTATTTTTCCCAGTGACCGGAGGCTTCCCATAGTTTGCGGTCAACGATTTGCGGCGTGTTAATCTCCAGATAACCGTCCGCGATTTGCCGGCGGCGCATGTAGTCTTGCAAAACACGATAGAGCATCCAGCCGGTTGGATGCCAGAATACCATGCCAGGGGCCTCTTCCTGGATGTGGAACAAATCCATTTCACGGCCCAATTTGCGGTGATCGCGCAGGGCCGCCTGCTCCAGCATGTAAAGATGCGCTTTCAGGTCTTCCTTGTTCTTGAATGCGACACCGTAAATGCGTTGCAGCATCTGGTTGTTGCTGTCGCCGCGCCAATAAGCGCCTGCCACCGACATCAGTTTAAAACTATCACCAGGCAGTTGGCCGGTATGTACCAGATGCGGCCCACGACACAGATCCTGCCAGTCGCCGTGCCAATACATCCGCAGATCCTGACCTTCGGGGATCATGCCTACCAACTCGACCTTATAAGGTTCATCATTGTCCTGATAATGTTTGATTGCACGGGCGCGATCCCATGTTTCGGTGCGCACGGCATCGCGTTTGTTTATGATTTCGCGCATCTTTTTCTCAATGACAGCAAGATCTTCCGATGAAAAAGGTTCTTTGCGATCAAAGTCGTAATACCAGCCGTTTTCGATGACAGGGCCGATGGTAACCTTCACGTCAGGCCAAATCTCCTGCACCGCACGCGCCATGATATGGGCGCAGTCGTGACGGATCAGTTCAAGAGCTTGTGCATCGTCCTGCATGGTGTGTATGGCAAAACTTGCATCCGCATCAATCTGGCGCGACAGGTCGCGGTGTTCGCCGTTCACACTGCAACTGATGGCCTTTTTACCCAATGAAGTTGAAATATCTTTTGCAACCTCCATGCCGGTAATGCCAGCGGGGTAGCTGCGTTGATTGCCGTCGGGAAGGGTAAGGGTAATATCAGCCATTGGGCCAGTCCTCGTCATTTTGGCGCCTACGAAACGCCCGGTTGCGGTATTGGGAATAGATGAATTCTGAAGAGCAAAAAGTCAATATCGAAATTATACGGGCCTATCGATATTTGCGGTCGTGATAGGTTCAGAGCATATAAGGATTGCAGGTTATGGCCGTCTTGGAACAAGTGCTGGATAAACCAGAAAACTAGTTTAGTAGTAGAGTTTGTGTTTTACAGCAAATTATCGAGGTAACCCAATGATAAACCCAGATAGCCATGTCACGAAATCCGGCCGTAAAATCGCCTATCGTAAAACACAAGGAACCGGTCCCGGTGTCGTATTTCTGGGCGGTTTCAAGTCTGATATGGAAGGCACAAAAGCAGTTTATCTGGAAGAATGGGCGCAAGATACGGGCCGCGCATTTCTGCGCTTTGACTATTCAGGGCACGGGACGTCTTCAGGTGCCTTTGAAGACGGATGCATAGGCGATTGGGCTGCCGATGCACAGGAGATAATCGAACAGTTGACAGAAGGGCCGCAAATATTGGTGGGCTCCTCTATGGGCGGGTGGATTGCATTGCTGATGGCCAAGCGTATTCCTGAAAAAATTGCGGGACTTGTCGGCATCGCGGCTGCACCTGATTTTACCGAAGACAGCATGTGGGCGAGCTTTACCGATGAGCATAAGGAAATATTGATGGCTAAGGGTCAGTTGGCATTGGAGAATGATTATTCTGACGATCCATATGTCATAACCCGAAAGTTAATCGAGGATGGTCGCAATCAACTGGTTTTGCGCGATGCTTTAAATCTGCCTTTTCCTGTTCGCCTGCTTCACGGCACTGCTGATGTGGATGTGGATATGGCCGTACCCTTGCAGATTTTAGATCATGCAAGTGGCGATGATATGCGGCTTACGTTGGTGAAAGGTGCCGATCATCGGTTTTCCGAACCCGAAAACCTTGCGATAATCCGCCGTGCAGTGCATTCGGTAACAATGCGTGCCTAAAGCAATATCCCGACAACGACCATCCCAAGACCGATCGCAGACAAAAAGAACGATGCTAGATTGACCGCTACCAAACCTTTTAGGTGTGCGGTCAATTCTTCCCCCTCCAGCCCTGACTTACGGGCTTTAAAGGCCTTGGTGATGCAATAGATCAACCCTATCAATCCTAAGACAGTTATAACAGCACCTGCAAATATCATTGTTTCCATCAGAACTCTCCTAAACAACCCGCCTTTAGACGGTTTGTAAAAAATCGGCAAGGTGTCTTGTGGCCTGCGTGCCCCTTGGGTAGTCAGGTGTTTTGACGAATAAGGGATTCTATGATGAACGAGACGACCGAGCCCGGCACTTACCGCGTAGCAGCCGATGAACTGCGCTCATTTATTGAACGCATTGAGCGTTTGGATGCAGAGAAAAAAGATCTGGCCGACCAACAAAAAGAAGTGATGGCCGAAGCAAAGTCACGTGGCTATGATACAAAGATTATGCGCAAGTTGGTGACTATGCGCAAAAAAGATCCACAGGAAATATCCGAGGAAGAGGCGGTTCTGGAACTGTACCGCGAAGCTCTTGGTATGTAATCTAGGTTATTTCTAAAAACCTAGCCAAATTGGCGGGGTTGAATTGTTTCAACCCCTTCCATACGCTCGATATAATACCAGTCATCTTCATAATTATCGATTAATTTTTGAATCAGATCAGGCGGCCAATCCGGCCCGACAATCTCATTCGGAGAGCTGGGGAATTTTTTCAGAAATGTTTCTGTTGTTCTTTCAAAATCTTCTCGGGTGCGCGGCGGTTGTTCTTCTATATATTTATTTAAAAGCTGGGCGCCTTTCAACGTTAGGCTTTTATTGACTGCTGCTGAGCTGCCCCTTAACGCCTGACTATTTGGAATGCCTGAAAAAATCTGCGCGACATCGCGCCAGATATAGGGGTAATCTTCATAACGCCATACGGTTAATGGTATATCTTTTTGCTTACCTTGTAAGCGCTGCAGGAATGGTGACCATTTTAGGTTTGTTAAATTAACTTCTGCCAAAAATTCGCTGTAGCTTGCAAAAGAAGCCGCCATTAAGCTTTGTGCATAACATGATGGCAGGAAAGTTGCGGGGTTTCTTGTTGAGGAAAATAGATGCAAACGGTTGTCTGGAAATAATTTCTGAAGCTGATAGATCAAGCCAGATGTGCGTGGGTAAAATAGCTCTTTACCGAATGGATGCGTAACATTGCCAACAACGTTCGGATTTACCAATAGTAATCTTTTTTTATCGTCACGCCCATAGGTTAACGAGTGCATCAACTGACCCCGAACGTCTGTTTCATCACCACCATTGGCAATTGCTTTTATAGCACTGTTTATATGTCGCAATGTATTGCGCGGGCTGGAATAGAAGACTGTATCAACATCATCCAATAGTTCTGCGTTGTTATATAAAATTGACGCCAAATGCTTGCTGGCTGTTCTATGTGGCCCGACATAAACTCTGATATCCATCAATTTTGCCCGCTTGTAATGACAGAAAGCGCAACCCTGTTCTGGACAGCAAAATAGCTTTGCTTTATGCGCAATTCAATGGATGCTACATCAGCATATAAATCTAAACGGGTGCGCCCGGGGCGAATTGGCGTTTTGTCTCTTGTTGCCTGTATCATAGCTGTGATTATATTAATCCCGATTTTGGCTGTCATATATCTTGCTTTTTACCCAAGTGAGAATATTTGGCCACATTTAATTCAAACGACGTTGCCACGATATCTATTAAACAGTCTTGTGTTGATGATGGCAACTGGATTGCTTGCAGGGTGTATGGGTGTGTCCGCAGCGTGGCTGGTTGCGATGAAAGAATTTCATGGACGCAAGCAACTGGAATGGGCGCTTTTACTGCCATTGTCTATCCCGACTTATATAGGAGCATATGCTCTGGTGGATTTTTGGGAGTATGCAGGGCCGTTCCAGACAATGTTACGTGATGTTTTCGGTTATATGTCAGCATCTGATTATTGGTTCCCGGAAACCCGGTCACGGAGTGCTGCAGTTATCGTGTTCTCATTTTCGCTATATCCATATGTGTATTTGATGGCACGATCAGCATTCAGGGAACAATCACCAAGTGCTCTTGAAACGGCACGCGCTTTGGGGTGTGGTCCGTGGGCAAGTTTTTGGAAAGTAGGGTTGCCGTTGGCACGTCCTGCTGTTGTCGTCGGTATTGTGATCGTGATGATGGAAACACTAAACGATTTCGGTGCGGTTGAATTCTTTGCGGTGCAAACCCTTACAACCGGTATTTTTACTGTCTGGTTAGAGGCTTCAAACAGTGGGGGTGCTGCCCAGATTGCCACTGTGATGCTGGTCTTAATACTGATTTTACTTATGCTTGAACGTGCAGGGCGCAAGCAAAGCAAGTTCCATCAGTTCTCAAAGAGTATACGCCCACCTGTCCGTGAACAATTATCTAAAAAGGCGGGTTTTGGCGCCGCCGTTTTGTGTTGTTTCATGATCGGTGTCGGATTTTTAATGCCCTTTACCATTATGTTGAGCCACGCTTTGAAAAATCCCGGTCTATGGATGCGCTCTGACCTTTGGTCCGCGGCATTTACCACAATATGGGTTGGTGCTGTTGCGGCGTGCCTGACGGTTCTGGGCGGTGTTATTTTGATATATGCAGTGCGATTATCACGTGCCAAATGGGCGCGATTTTTACTGCCTGTCACAGCGATTGGTTATGCCGCTCCAGGTGCTGTCATCGGCCTTGGCATATTGATCCCCATGGCGGCTTTCGACAATATGCTGGCCGACCAGATTGAAGCACTCATTGGTGTTGATATAGGCCTTTTGATAACTGGAACCGCCATAGCGGTCATATTTGCCTATTGTGTACGTTTCTTTGCGATTGCATTTGCTGCAATTGATGGCGCGCTTGGTCGGATCACACCGGGTATGAGCATGGCATCACGTTCATTGGGGCAAACGGCTGGCGGAACACTTAAGCGCATACACTATCCTTTGATACGCGGCTCTTTATTGATGGCAGGGTTATTAATCTTTGTTGATAGTTCCAAAGAACTGCCAGCAACATTATTGCTGCGCCCATTTGGCTTTGATACACTCGCCACGCATATTTATGGATACGCATCATTGGAAGATATAAACGGTGCCGCCCCGGGTTCTATTGTTGTCATACTGGTCAGCTTGCTAGCCGTGGCGATAGTATCCAAAACATCTCAGGCACATTCTGACAAAGAATAAATACCAAAGTTTGTCTTTTTATAAAAAAGACACTTGCAAACGGCCTATATTCTCAGCTAAACGCACCCGCAGTGCCCCTATAGCTCAGCTGGTAGAGCAATTGATTTGTAATCAATAGGTCCGCGGTTCGAGTCCGTGTGGGGGCACCACTTAACATAATATTAACTATTAATAACAATATGTTAAATGGTTAGAAATTAATTTAATCCACCCTAATCGCATTTCTGGCCGTGGATTATCATATATTTCAATATGAAGTTTTGGCTTAAGTTGTCGGCTATTCTATATGAAATGAATGGCCGCTATATGTCAGAAATCCACAATTCCTTGTCTAACGTCAGCACCTATTGGACAGAATTGAAGTCAGTTCAAGTTTATGTGAAGCACTTTTCAACTAGGTTTCACCTGACTGTTTCAAATTATGGAAATTATTTACCTAAGTTTGGCGCCTTTGAAACTGGAAGTACTGTGGCATATATTGCATTTGGATCCAAATTTTCCGCGATGTTTGTCATCATTTTTGTGACAAGATATGCAGGCTGTAGGTAGTTTTGAAGCTACAGCACGGTTAGGTGTATGGCATGCGTTACATTTCAACCCATCATGTTTTCCCGTCAAGCGGAAATCGGTTTGGCTGTTATGATTAAACGCCCAAAATTCCCAACCGTTGGGAGTATGGCAGGATGCACAATTTGACCCTAAGGCGCCTTTGTGAACATCACCGGTCTTATGGCAGGATTGGCATTCTTTTGGGCTCTGGAATGTACTGTCTAAATGGCACTCCTCGCATGGCACAACGACATGCAAGCCTATCAACGGAAACGATGTTATATCATGGTCGAAAGCTACCTCATCGAACCATCCCTTAGGGTTATGACAGCTTTTACAATCAGTCCCTAAATTGGATTTATGGACGTCATTCTGCTGATGGCATTTAATGCATGTGAAATCCGTATCATATTGATAAAAATCAGCTTTATGGCAATCATCACATTCGATTTTAGTGTGTTTCCCCAGGAGTGTAAAATCAGTATCCTTGTTGTGATCAAAGCGAATATCCGTCCATTTCTCGGGTCTGTGGCATGTCTCACATTTTTCACCAAAACGGTTCTGGTGAACATCCTGTATGCGGTGACAACCAATGCATGTTATCGGTAATCCTGTGTATACTTCACCCAAATGGCAGCTGTTGCATTTGACTGTTTTGTGCGATTTATCTAATGGAAATTTGGTCTTTGAATGGTCGAAATCCAGAGTCTCGTTCCATCTGGTTTCTCTGTGGCAAGATGCACAATCTTTTCCCAATGCACCACGATGTGGCTCGGATTTTTCATGACATTCAATGCATGTTTTAGGTACTTCGCGATACTTTTTCCCTGCTTCATGGCAACTTGAACATGCCGCATTCAAGTGGGTGCCGTTTAATTTAAAGTCAGTTGTGTTATGATCAAATGTCTCGGTATCCAGATTAACAATATCTGCATCCAATCCTATGTGATCTGTATGGCAATGGCTGCAGTCTGATGATTGTGCCTCTGTGGTTTGTCCGTGAAAGCCGATTTTATCAGTAATGTCACTGGCAACATCTTTATGACAATCAAGGCAAAGTTGTACTTGCGCACCTTTGGTAAATGAGGTGTGGCAATTGTCGCATTCTTTTTGAAGATCTGCATGGCCCTGGATCAAATCCCCTGGCATGACCAGCCTTTCAAATAGACTTTGTGCGGTCGATGGCGTGGCAATTGACACATAAAATAACAGTGCAATCAGTAATGATTGAGCCATGTAGGTGAAAAATTGCTTCATCAGATTAAAACAGATGAACGGCAACGACATGCGTTAAGGCCGCCAACACAAGAATTATAAAAAGTGGTAGGTGCAATAAGTGCCAAAGTGCAAAAAGCTTTTCATAAAATGTAAAGGCTTCCGCACGGCCAGCTGCCTGAAAATACCGATTAAGATTTTTGTTGAATGTTGTAAGTTTCTTGCGGCGTTCTTTTAGAAAAATACCTTTGTTATTCAATATGTTAGAGAAATACTTTATCAATTGTTTTTTTAAGCCATATCGAACAAACGGGCCGGTAAATATAAGACAAAGTGAGCGCCAGAACCCTATATGTTCGACTAATCGGGATTCCTCATATGTTGTGATCAGTGGTGTGATATCATCGCGAAGGTCATCACTATCACCCAGTAATGATTTTATATTACCGACGTCCCCGATTAGTTCTTTGGCATTCAGCTTATGACCATAGAGACCCCGGTGAATACGGGCATAAAAAAAGCGCCCGACAAAACCACTGATTGCGACAATCAACATAGCGCTGAATGCCATTGTGCCGTTCAGAGATCCAAGGGTAAAATTGGAATGCAAAACTATCAAAGCCGGTCCAATGACACCAAGTATCATATGAATACGAAACCAAGTGCGTACATTTCCGATAAATCGTAACGCTCTGATCCGCTTGCGTAAAGGATACAACAGCAGAGCCAACATCAATAAGCTGCCCGTAATTCCAAGGTAATAACCAATCCCTGTTTCCGCAGTAATATGGCCTTCTTTGCGTTGTAACCACGCGTAAAATAATATGGCGAGAACAAGTGTGGTTAAGAACGGCAATTCCATTGATAAAATGTTGCGCATTTGAATGCGATTTTTGGGAGTTGCTATAGTGGGTTTATCAGACTTTTTATCCTGATTCTGTGGCGATCTGGATGATGTTTCATGTCCAGATAGCTGTGTATTTATTGATAATGCCATTATTCAATCCCATTCAAAAAATCGTACTGGACACTTACTGTCTCTCAAGCTGATTTAACTTATTTTTTATAGCTTATGTTCTATTAAAAATCGTGCTTTTTCTTGATATTTTAGGAAGCTTGCGGAAATGGGCAGAAAACAGCCGAAAGTCAATGAAATATAGGGGTTAGCGAGAATATTCAACATATATAATGCAATATACGATATAAATTTCACAGTAATTAGTTGTATTTTTGTGGTGCTTTCGAGCGCCATCATTTGTGACTTATTTTATATGGAAAAGGGAAGAGAATGGAAGCTGAAATTGGTCAATTTTCTCTGGTGCTGGCACTGGTTATTTCTGCGGTGCAGGCCATCGTTCCGCATATTGGTGCGCAACGGCGAAATTTGAATATGATTGCCTTTGCCAACTATGCGGCATGTATGCAATTTCTGTTTGTCGCTGTGGCGTTTTCCTGTCTGACGTATGGCTTTGTTACATCTGATTTTTCAATGTTAATCGTGACAATGAATTCGAATTCCACGATGCCGGGTTTATTCAAATTCACCGCTGTTTGGGGGAACCACGAAGGATCTTTATTATTGTGGATTTTGATCCTGACTTTGTTCGGTGTTGCTGTCGCCTTAACCGGGCGCAATCTGCCTATCACATTGAAAGCCAGAGTTTTGGCCATTCAAAGCGCTATTGCGTTTGGGTTTCTGGCTCTGATAATTTTCACCTCAAATCCGTTTGAACGGATGTTTCCCGCAGCGATTGACGGGCAGGAATTAAATCCGTTGTTGCAAGACATCGGTTTAGCAATTCACCCGCCATTTTTATATCTTGGTTACGTTGGCTTTTCGATAACATTTGCTTTTGCTGTAGCCGCATTAATCGAAGGGCGCATTGATGCCAGCTGGGCGCGTTTTGTACGCCCTTGGGTTTTGGCAGCTTGGTGCTTTTTAACGATCGGCATCACTTTGGGAAGTTACTGGGCATATTATGAACTTGGCTGGGGTGGCTGGTGGTTTTGGGACCCTGTCGAAAACGCAAGTTTTATGCCATGGTTGGTGGGCACAGCACTTTTGCATTCGGCACTTGTGATGGAACGCAGGCAGGCACTTGTTGTCTGGACTTTGCTTTTGGCTATTTTAACATTTTCACTTAGCCTTATTGGCACATTTATTGTGCGTTCCGGTGTGTTGACAAGCGTTCATGCTTTTGCATCGGATCCCACGCGAGGTATTGGCGTGCTTTTGTTATTACTGTTAACCACGGGTGGTGCGTTAACTCTTTTTGCAATGCGTAGCCAGAAGTTTAGCCATCCCGTCGTATTCAAGATGATCAGCCGTGAAGGTGGTTTGGTTTTCAATAATATTATTCTTCTGACAGCGGCAGGTACAGTATTTCTGGGTACATTTTATCCGCTGTTTGTTGATATGATTGGCCCGGAAAAAATCTCGGTTGGCGCACCCTATTTCAATCAAACATTTGTACCTCTGATGATACCGCTTCTACTGGCCGTTGTGATTGGCTCGTTTTTACGTTGGAAACGCGATACGCTTTGGGCCGCTTTTCAACGCGCTCGAACACCAGCAGTTCTAGCTGTTTTATCTGTCATAGTAATAATAGCCTTGGGTGGGGGTAAACATATACTGGCGACTGGTGGTTTGGGTATTGCTTTGTGGTTGGTGTTAGGGTCGATTGCAATTTTGATACAGCGTATCAAACTTTTCAAGGGTCCATTTCCCCGATCCATATCGCTTGCAAGAAATACACCACGATCTGTTTATGGAATGATTTTGGCGCATATGGGACTTGGACTTGCGGTTGCTGGAATTACGTGTGTTTCGGCTTGGGAGCAGGAACGCATTGTTATGATGTCCCCTAGCGAAGAAGTGGAAATCGCTGGTTATGTGATTCAGTTGCAAATGGTAGATCTGATAAACGGTGCAAATTATGAAGCTGAACGAGGTTCGTTTTTGGTGAAAAAAGATGGGCAAACAGTTACTTTGATGTCATCTGAACGTCGGTTCTTCACTGTGAGCCAACGTGTCACTACCGAAGCCGGTATTTATATGCATTCCCTGAGCAACCTTTATATTTCTGTAGGTGAACCGAACGAAAGCGGGCAGTGGGTCGTACGGATTTACCATCATCCATTGGCTTTGTTGATTTGGATTGGCCCGTTGATTATGGCATTTGGCGGTTTTGTTTCACTTTCAGATAGACGGTTTCGTATTGGCGCACCCAAGCGGACATCGGTGGCGCCATCGCTAACCAATACAGTTAAGGGTTAAGATGCATACATATTTATCCAAATTCGTTCCCGTTTTTGCATTTTGTGGATTGGCAGTTTTGTTTTTTATCAGTGCCAGTACGGAGCCTAAATCTGTAGGTGCCGGATACCTTGATCGCCCGCTTCCCGACTTCAATTTAACACCAATGGTGGGCACTGACACCGGGCTATCGCGTCAGGATTTATTGGCGGATGTTTCTATGATAAACGTATTTGCCTCATGGTGCGGGGCTTGCAAAAGAGAGCACCCATATTTGATGGAGCTCGCCGCAACTACAGATGTGCCAATTTACGGAGTGAATTGGAAAGATAGTAAAGGCGGCGGGAAACTTTTCCTGACACGTGCGGGAAATCCATATCGGTCAATTGGTGATGACAGTTTGGGTGTTTTGGGTGACCAACTGAATGTCACCGGCGTTCCTGAAACCTATATTGTTGATGGGTTTGGTCAAATTCGTTACCGCCACATCGGGCCGATAACGAAAATTGTATGGCAGCAAACGCTTTTACCGTTGATTTCAACATTGCGGGGGCAGTCATGATCACGCGCACTAACCGATTTATTTTAATAGCGGGGCTGCTTTTGCTTTTGCAAATGATCCCACAAACATCCCAAGCGGTAGAGCCCAGCGAGATGCTTCCGAACCCGGTGCAAGAAGAACGTGCACGTGAAATCAGCAAAGGTTTGCGTTGTGTCGTTTGTCGCAATCAAAGCATTGACGACAGTAATGCTGAAATAGCCCGCGACCTGCGCGTACTTTTACGCGAAAGAATTGCTGCGGGTGATACAGATCAGGAAGCTGTTGATTATTTGGTGGATCGGTATGGAGTATACATACTTCTAAAACCGCCGCTTGAAATAACCACTTATTTACTATGGGTTGGCCCACTTTTAATGCTTTTCGCTGCCTTCTACGGGTTCAGGGCATTGTGGCGCAGATCTTCAGTTGGAAACCCTGAATACTCAGAATTAACCGAAGCGGATAAAGCATTGCTTGCTTCAATTATTGAACCAAAGGACAAGATATGACGTTATGGATAATATTAACGCTTTTGACAGCATTGGCCGCAGTGATAATCTCCATCCCGTTCATTCGCAGATATGAAATATCAAATGTGAATGAAGATCAATCCGTTCAGGTTGGTCGGGATCAGTTGGCTGAATTGAAGGCTGATGTAGAACGTGGCCTAATCGATACGAATGAAGCAGCAACTGCAAAAACCGAAATTGAACGGCGTATTTTATCGGCAGCGAAAGCCCCGACATCTGGTTTTTCACTTGGCTCAACAAATAGCCAGATGTGGGCTTTGACCATTGTGGTTGGCTGGGTTGTTGTGGGGGCAACGGGTCTTTATGTATTTGTTGGCCGTCCGGATCTTCCGTCGCAGCCTTTTGTCGCAACTGCTGTAATTCCACAAAAAACTATATCGCAAACAGCGGTAAATCCTGCGTCTAACGTTGGCGAAGTGGGCGGAATGATTGCCGGGCTTGAGGCACGCTTGGCGGAAAATCCGGATGATGCAGAAGGCTGGCGTATGCTGGGCTGGTCGTATTTCAATACAGAAAAATATGATCTTGCATCTAAAGCGTACGAAAAATCGGTTGCACTTGATGCAAGTAATCCTGCGGTATTGGCTGCATATGGTGAAACATTGGTACGGGCACAAAAGGGGCTGGTCAGTGAAAAAGCTCAATCTGTATTTGACGATGTATTGGCCTTGAACCCATCAGAACCGCGCGCACGCTTTTTCAAAGGTATGGCACTGGAGCAATCTGGAAACTCAAAAGGCGCAATCGAACTTTGGTTGGCCATTCTTGATGATGCGCCAGCGAATGCGGATTGGGTCGGTGGATTGGAACAGCGTGTTCAGGAGCTAGCCGCAGCAACGGGGTATGATCTGGGCGGCCGGTTTGGTGGAGCGGGTGTTTTGAATCAAAACAGTGCATCGCTTTTACCACCTAAAATTGAACGTGGGCCAACCCAAGAGGACATAAATGCAGCTCAGTCAATGACAACCGAAGACCGTCAGGCAATGATTGTCGGGATGGTTGATCAATTGGCGGCACGTCTTGAAGATGATCCAAGTAATGTGGATGATTGGGTGAAATTGATGAGGTCGCGGTTGGTTCTGAAAGACACACCCGCAGCCTTAAGTGCCTATAATCGTGCAAGTGAAATATTCGCAAATCAACCGGTAAAGTTATCCAAAGTCACAATCGCAGCCCAACAACTTGGGTTATCAACGGATTAATGTGGGTAAGGTGGTTCAAATGACAAGCGGCTTAATAATTGCGACTTATCTAACACCCTTATTGCT
>Ga0209344_10002579_pt1 | contig 19744 bp, 12 predicted proteins | sample Cruoilmetagenom6_FD_187293 | JGI IMG/M metagenome (GOLD analysis project Ga0209344, IMG submission 187293) | Oil polluted marine microbial communities from Coal Oil Point, Santa Barbara, California, USA - Santa Barbara Oil Seep Sample 6 (SPAdes)... | ecosystem: Environmental > Aquatic > Marine... | reverse complement strand
ACGCACAAAGTATTTGCAGAATATGGAAATGTAGGGACTGATTTTGAATATATAACTCAAGCAGGCTTTGGGTGGATGAATGCGTCCTATCAATATGGATTATCGCTAATTGAAGCTAGATTTGAAGGAAAACTCAATGCATTAATACCACCAGAGGTGCTGTTTCCTTAATTATAAAACAAAAACCTATATTAAAAGTGGGTTTACAAAACTAAACGTAAAAGCTAAATGGAATAGCAAGAGGATAACACGCTCCGCGATATTACTAATTCATATCTTACTGTATTTCAGGTGATTAAAATGCTTTTAATTGCTGCTGTTTTATTTTTTGTAGTAAATTTAACTTTCACCTAAGTAAAACTAACGTTTCATTGTAACAATCTCATAAATTATGGATGATTTTAATACCATTCGACTAAAGAAGAAAACTATTGATAAATTTAAGAAATATTCTAAAAAAATAAGTCCTAACTATTCCGAAACTTTGGATTTTATGATGGCTTTTTTTGAAGATAATGATTTATCCCCTTATGATGTTTTAAACGAGAATATGACTTCTGTGACCAACAGGATTAATAAACGCATAGATGCCGTAATTGTAGTATTCAGAAATGTTGAGCAAACACAACTCAAACCCACAAGGAAACTATTGGAGTCTTTATTTGTCAATGAAAAAGAAAAGAAACCTTTATTAGCAGAGCGTAAACTCTTAAGGATGTCTGGTCAAAAAATAAAAAACAAAGAGTTAGACTATTACAGAGAGAATTATGAGAAATCTAACAAGAAATATCAGGATTTAAAACATAGCTTTAAATCACTATTGAAACACACCAGCCTTGTAAACAATAGTTTTGGTAGTAATTACTATCGTCTCAATATAGACCACGAGACATTCGAAAAAATTACTTCTAAACTATCTTAGTATTTCCTAATAAATAAAATCTAAAAAAAGCACATTTAAGGTAGTTATCCATTATTTATAAGATTTCTTTAAGTTTGCAAATGGATCTGACTAACAGACAACTAAATATTGTAAACATTGTTATTATTACACATAATAAGGTTAGCAGCTCTAAAATTAGAACCTTATTACCTGAACCTATTAGTATTCCAACACTGAACAGTGAATTAGGTAAACTTGTTAACTATAGAGTTTTGTGCCAAACAGGTAAAGGCAGAACCAAAGCTTACATAATCTTCTGATTACAAACAGGTTTTTTTGTTTTTATAAAACTGTTTATAATAATTGAATAATCGATTCTGATTAAACATATTATGAAGACTACCGCACTCGCTAATGGCGAGCTTGATGCATTTTTAAAGTCATGGATTCTTTTAGTTTTATTATTATTAAATCATAAAACCATCTATTACAGCAGAATCCATGACTTTAAAAACGTTACTTTTTCTCTTTACTAGACTATTTTACAAGTGAGAATTTTTGTTGCTTTTTTGTTTCTAATCGCTCAAGTAAATTTGTTATATCCTCATTAATCTTAGTATCTAATACCCTAGTATAAATCTGGGTGGTCGATAGTTTAGTATGCCCCAATAATTTTGATACTGTTTCTATTGGAACAAAGAGGTAATAATTTTGTTTCATTTGATAATTCAGACATATACTTATACTTCTCTATAATCTCCAATGCTTTTGGAAGTATTGGTATTTTAACTACCTCATTGGTCTTTTCTCTTTTAGTATGAATCCAATATTTATTATCCATTCTTTTTACTATTTGATGGATGGTCAGTTCCTTGACATCGATATAGGACAATCCTGTATAACAAGAAAAGATAAAAATATCTTTAACCCTCTCCAATCGTTCTTGTTTGAAGTAAGTGTTTTCAAGAAGGCCTAATTCCCGTTCTGTTAGATATTGTCTGTCATATTTATCAAATTTCAATTGAAACTTTTGAAACGGATTTTTTATGATCCACTCTAACTTAATAGATAGGTTTATTATTTTTTTTAAGCGCTCTAAATGTTTCATCACACCATTATTAGTAAGCATAAGTTGCTTTTTGGCATTGCGGTAATTTCTTAAATAGTACTCAAAATCTGTAATGAACCGATAATTTAATTGTTTAAGATAAATATCATTGGTTTTTAATTTTTCAAATAAGAATCTATTCAAATACTTTTCTGTAGTATAATAATTTTTCATCGTACCTGGCTTCAATACAGAATCCATATTAGTATTATGATAGACTATTAACTCTTTTAATGTTTTCTGATGGTCATCTTCGCCTAAGTAACGTGCTTTAATAGAGTGGCTTGACACAACTTTAAACTCTTCTAACAGTTGTTTATGACAATCTAGTAGTTTACCATATACATAGTCCAAATACCTGTTTAAAATTTGAATTTTTGAAGAGCCTCCTCTGTCTCTATTTTTAAATGAATTCCATTCAAGAACATTTACACACCTTTTTAGGCTGATTTCTGAGCGTTTTCCGTTAACCGTTACTCGTGCATATATAGATAACTTATCTGTATTACCTCTAGATTTTCTAGTGAAGAAAATAATGGAAAATGTGCTGTTTGTCTGCATTCCTATTGACTTTAGTTAAACAAATGTTTTGCAAAGACAAAAGTCAAATTGTTCTTAAAAGCTCTTTAAAATTACGACAATTTTAGCAACAAAGTGTACACCTAATTGCACACCTTTTATATGGTTTTGTTTGATATTAAACGATATCATATAAATTAAAAAACACTGATAATCATACAATTAACAGTGTTTTGATATGACCTAACACTAGGTTCGTCGGGGTGGCAGGATTCGAACCTGCGGCCTCCACGTCCCAAACGTGGCGCGATAACCGGGCTACGCTACACCCCGAAATGGTTATTAAAAAATTGCGGAGAGACAGGGATTCGAACCCTGGGTACCCTTTTGGGGTACGACGATTTAGCAAACCGTTCCTTTCGGCCACTCAGGCACCTCTCCTATTTAATAAGAACTTTGCAATAAAATTGCGGATGCAAATGTACCTCTTCATCTTTAAGAACGCAACTATTTTATTTGTTTTTTTAGAATTTTATTCGGGATATTCTATTCTTAAATGGTAAATATTTGAAAGTTTGTGTTTTAATACTTTTTTAATAGATTGAATTTCTTTAAAAGTAATATTTGCATTCAAAAACTGATCTGATGATATTTGTTTATTTATGATGTTTTCGACAAATGCTTCAATTATTGACGATGTAGGTTCCTTTAAACTTTTAGATGCTGCCTCTACACTATCACACATCATTAAAATAGCTGTTTCTTTACTAAAGGGTTTGGGCCCAGGATACGAAAAATCCGCTTCTTCAACTTTATTTTTGAGTTCTTTTTCTTTTTTATAAAAATAGTAAACTGTGCTTGTACCATGATGTGTTCTGATAAAATCTATAACCCGGTCTGGTAAATTATTTTTTTTAGCTATTTCTATCCCATTAATAACATGATCGATAATGATTTTCGCACTTTCTTTAGATGATAACTCATCATGAGGATTTAAGCCTGTCGATTGATTTTCTGTAAAATAAGTTGGGTTATTCATTTTACCAATATCATGATATAAAGCTCCTACTCGAACTAACATGGCATTCGCTCCTATTTCATTCGCTGCAGCTTCCGCTAGATTAGCAACATTCAAAGAATGATGAAATGTTCCAGGAGCTTTATTGGATAATTCTTTAAGCAGTTTTGTATTTGTGTCAGAAAGTTCTAAAAGTGAAACGTCGGAAACTAAACCAAATATTTTTTCATATGCATAGATTAATGGTTGCACGAAAAGTGTAGCAAGTCCACATAAAATAAATAGTGTAAAGGTTTCCCATTTCATAGTTTCTAAACTACCTTCATGAATAATGAAAAATGCGAAATAAGCTACAATATATATAAGTGTAATTTGCCCAACCGAGATGAATAAATTAGCGCGTTTATAAAGTTCAGAAACCGTTAATATTGTTACTATTCCAGCTATAATTTGCAAGAACATATATTCGTAATTATTAGATACTATCAATCCTAAAAGTAATACTGTAATAACGTGAGCAAACATCCCAAGTCTTGCATCAAAAAATGCTTTTAAAACTAATGGTAAAATACATATTGGTACTACATAAATGTATTGAGAATTGTAATTAACAATTAGTGTAGTTAACAATACCATGAACAAAATATTGAAGAAAATAAAAGTAACTTTAGTATTATCTTCAAAAACTTCTTCTCGGTATTTTCGTAAAAATAACAATAACATTAAAAGTGCTAATGCAACTAATAAAGTATAGGCGAATACTATCCAATAAAAATTAGATTCATTCCATACTTGAGATTCATATTCTGACTCTAAAGATTCTAATATTTGAAATTTATCACCTTCAACAACTTCGCCTTTAGAAATAATTAAAGTCTCTTTTTCTACTCTACCACGTGTGTAGGATATTTTGTCTAGCTCTTCGTTTAATGCACTTTCTGAAAATGCCTGATTATAAGTTAAATTTGGTTCTGCAATATCAAAAAATAACGACGTTAATATATTCTTATAATGAGCTAGGTTATTATCTAGTAAGATTTGCTCTAGTTTTACAGATAAATCCTTTTGTTTTTCTAGGTTAGAAAACAAAGCTTTTTGTTTCTCGACTCTATCTTCTAGAATTACTACATTTTTATCATTCTCGAAACTATAGTCTTCGTTTAAAAGACCAAAACTATATAAATCATTAATGAATTTCTGGCTTATTTCAATTATACTATCCAAGCTAGTTTTTGGAATTGTATTAGAAATTACTTCTGTAATAGCCAACTTGTATGATTCATCGACTTTGTTTTTTACATCAGTATCAATATTAAAATATAGTATTGCATGATCTGAAATAGATTTCTTTTCTAAATCAATTTCTGATTTATTCTTCTTGATGGCGAAATTAAAGGGCGCATATAAATTTTCTGATTGCCATGGTTTACCTCGTTCAAAACTATATTTAAACTTCCCACTCTTTGGAAATAAATAAACTATTAAAAATGTTGTGCTTATAAATAGTAAAAATTTATATGCTAATGAATGATTTTTGTATAAAGTGTTTATAAAGTCTTTCATTTAAAGTATAAAGGTTTTCAAATGTAATAAATAATAGTTTTAATAGAATATTTATAATCGAGTAATCATTCTAAATTCTTCTTAAAAATGACTAATTTTGTAGTTATAAAAATCAAAACATTTAAAATGAATAAAGAAGTAGTTATTGTTTCTGCAGCAAGAACGCCAATTGGTAGTTTTTTAGGATCGCTTTCTACCATTCCTGCTCCTAAACTTGGTGCTATTGCAATAAAAGGTGCTTTAGATAAAATAAATTTGAATCCAGAGCTAGTGCAAGAAGTACTAATGGGAAATGTTGTACAAGCAGGTACTGGACAAGCTCCAGCTAGACAAGCAGCTATATATGCAGGAATACCTGACACAGTACCATGTACAGCAATAAATAAGGTATGTGCTTCTGGAATGAAAACTGTGATGCAAGCTGCTCAAGCTATTGCTTTAGGAGATGCAGAAATTGTTGTTGCAGGTGGTATGGAAAACATGAGTTTAATCCCACATTACTATCATGCACGTTCTATAACAAAATTTGGACCTGCGACTTTAATTGATGGTATGCAAAAAGATGGACTTGTAGATGTTTACGACCAAAATGCTATGGGAGTTTGTGCCGATGCTTGTGCTGCTGAATATAATTTCTCTCGTGAAGACCAAGATGAATACGCGATACAATCTTATAATCGCTCATCTGAAGCATGGAAAACTGGTAAGTTTGATAATGAAGTAGTTCCTGTTGAAGTTCATCAACGTCGAGGTGAACCTAGGATAGTAAACATTGATGAAGAATTTACAAATGTAAAAATGGAAAAAATTCCTGTGCTTCGTCCAGCATTTTCTAAAGATGGAACAGTAACTGCTGCAAATGCATCAACTATCAATGATGGTGCTGGTGCTATGGTTTTAATGAGTAGAGATAAAGCTAATGAACTAGGTTTAGAGCCTTTAGCAACAATTAAAGGATATGCAGATGCCGCACATGAGCCAAAATGGTTTACTACTGCTCCTGCCAAAGCATTACCAAAAGCACTTGATAGAGCTGGTATGTCTATAGATGATGTCGAGTATTTTGAATTTAATGAAGCTTTTGCCGTCGTTGGTTTGGCTAATATGAAACTATTAGGATTAAACGATAGCAATGTTAATGTAAATGGTGGTGCCGTTTCTTTGGGTCATCCTCTTGGATGCTCTGGCGTAAGAATACTTATTACCTTATTAAATGTACTCGAACAAAATAATGCAAACATTGGAGCTGCAGCTATTTGTAATGGTGGTGGTGGTGCTTCGGCAATGGTTATAGAACGTAATTAATATTTTTTGAATGCAATACGGGATCTGTAATTTAAGCATTGTTCCTATGCGAATTGAACCTTCTGATAAAAGTGAACTTATCTCACAGTTATTATATGGTAACCATTTTAAAATTATCGACCAGCGAAAACTATGGTGTAAAATTCGTGTCGCTTACGATGGTTATGAAGGCTGGATTGATAAAAAACAATATTTTGACTTAACTCTCGAACAATACCAAAATATTGATAATAACAACCCAGAATATTCAGCAGATTTAATTGAATACGTACAAAGTAAAGACAAAGAATTACTTTTAATCACTATTGGCTCTTCTTTAAATGGCTTATCAATTTTGGAGCATCATTTTGATGGTACAAAAGTATCGGGTATAAAAGACAAACCCAGTCTCGTAAAAACTGCGTTTTCTTTTCTTAATGCTCCATATCTTTGGGGTGGAAATACGCCTTTAGGTATTGACTGCTCTGGTTTCACTCAATTAGTTTACAAACTTAATGGCTATAAATTATTAAGAGATGTAAAACAGCAAGCAACACAAGGTGATGCTTTAAGTTTTATTGAAGAAAGTGATCCTGGAGATTTAGTCTTTTTTGATGATGCAGAAGGGAACATAATACATGTAGGTATTATATTAAAAGACAATTATATTATTCATGCATATGGAAAGGTAAGAATAGATAGACTCGACCATTCTGGCATTTACAATGCCGAAACAAGAAATCACACCCATAAATTAAGGGTGATAAAAAAGATTATATAAAAAAAGACCACTTTTTTGGTGGTCTCTTTTTTATTTAAAATATTATAGAATCTAATTTCCACTTTCAAGCATATCTACTTTAGCTTTAAGTTCATCAAATTTTGCATCATCCCCAGTAATACTATAAATATTCATAAGTGTTTTTGCAGCTTGAATATTATTTGCATCAATAGCTAATGCAGATTCTAAATAAGGAATTGCGCTAGCATATAATTCTTTACGTTGGTTTTTTAAGTCATCGTATTTTTTATCATCTGCAGAAGAACTGCCCAATCCATTCATTTCTTCAATTAATGCTTCTTCTTCACTTAATATTAATGCAGCCATATTTATATTCGAGTTTACATATTTTGGATCTAACTCTATAGATTTATTATAATATGCTTTAGCACTTGCATTATCTCCAGATTCTGCTGCAATAACCCCTAAATTATATTGTAATTCTGCATTTTCAGGATCTTTTGCAGTAGCTTCTTCTAATAATCTTTTAAATTCAGCGGTATTTCCCATTTTATAATGAATATTCGCTTCAGAAAGCAATAAACTTATATCATCTGGATAGGTTTCTCTAGCTTCTTTCATTGCAGTAATTGCCTTTTCATTTTCTCCATTATTCACATAAATAAGAGCAATATTTTTAATAATTTCTCCTCGTTTAGATTCTGTCTTACTCTCTGCAGGACTAATATGAGTACCTGCTTTAACAGATAAATCTCGCATATTTTTATTATCAAAAGGCTCCTCCGTGCTAGATTCTTTATTAATTGCAGTATAATTTGTTTCGATTCCTGTGAAACCAAGATCTTTTAATTCATTGTACAATAGTAAAGATCTATCAAAATCTTGAACAGAAACAGACATAGAAGCAGCATAATAAAGATATAAAGTATCTTTAGGAGAAACTCTATACGCTTTTTCAAATTTATCGGATGCTGTCACATAATCTTTACTTTCATATGCTTCATTTCCGTCAGTTAAAAAAGAGTTTATCATATTCTGCTTTAATTCATCAGCGCTAGGGTTACTCGTTTGAATATTAGCCAAGCTTTCTAATGCCGAATCAATATCTACACTACTACCTGTACCATTTGCATACAAAGCTTGAGCATTTAAATAGTAATATTTGTCTTTAGTTTTACTATCTAAAGAAGATAACATTGGACTAACTGTACTTAAAGCTGATTTAGCTTCAGCGTAATTACTATTCTTAATTGCTTTTTCTGCTGTTTTTAATTCTTTCTTTTGTGCAAAAGAAAAAGTTCCCATTAATAGTGCTAATACTATTACAAATTGTTTTTTCATTAGTTTCATTTTTAATTTATTCTTCATTATTGTTTTCTTCATTAGTAATATCAAGAGTTGTGCCACCTTCTATTTGTTCAGTGCTATCAACGGTTTCTTCATCAACTTCGTCTTCATCATGCATAACTTTTGCAACTGCAGCAATTGAATCTTTGCCTTTAAGATTTATTAGTTTTACACCTTGTGTAGCTCTACCCATAACTCTTAAATCTTTAACAGCCATACGAATTGCAATACCAGATTTATTAATAATCATTAAATCGTCTTCGTCTGTTACATTTTTAATCGCTACTAAATTACCTGTTTTTTCTGTAATAGAAATGGTTTTTACACCTTTTCCGCCACGATTGGTAATTCTATAATCTTCTAAACTAGAACGCTTACCATATCCATTCTCTGAAACGACAAGAATATTACTTTCCATATCATCTACAGCAATCATACCTACAACTTCATCAGTTTTTTCGTCTTGTAAACGTATACCTCTTACTCCAGAAGCACCACGACCCATTGGTCTGGTTTTAGCCTCTTCGAAACGAATAGCTTTACCAGATTTAAGAGCTAACATCACTTGGCTTTCTCCAGTTGTTAACTTTGCTTCAAGTAATTCGTCGCCTTCTTTAATTGTAATCGCATTAATACCATTAGTTCTAGGTCTAGAATACTGCTCTAACGATGTTTTCTTTACTTGGCCATTTTTAGTAGCCATAATAACATAATGACTATTAATATATTCTTCATCTTTTAAATCTTGAGTACAGATAAAAGCCATCACTTTATCGTCCTGTTCAATATTTATTAAATTCTGAATTGCTCTTCCTTTAGATGTTTTACTTCCTTCAGGGATTTCGTAAACACGCATCCAGAAACATTTTCCTTTTTGCGTAAAGAATAACATATATTGATGATTTGTACCAACAAATAACTGTTCAAGGAAATCTTCGTTTCTAGTGGTTGATGCTTTTTGACCAACGCCACCCCTATTTTGAGTTTTGTATTCTGTTAATGAAGTTCGTTTAATATATCCAGCATGTGAAATAGTAATAACTACTTTTTCATTCGGAATCATATCCTCAATGCTTAAATCTCCACCAGCATATTCAATTACTGATCGACGATCATCACCATATTTATCTCTTACCAATGTAAGCTCTTCTTTAATGATATCCATACGACGATCTTTTTTATCAAGAATATCTTTTAGATCTTCGATGGTTTTCATTAATGCATCATATTCTGCACGTAGCTTGTCTTGTTCTAATCCTGTAAGTTGGCGCAAACGCATTTCGACGATTGCTTTTGCTTGAATTTCAGAAAGCTCAAAACGTTCTATCAACTTTGCTTTTGCTTCATCTGCATTTGCCGATGCTCGTATTAATGCAATTACTTCGTCTATATTATCTGAAGCAATTATTAATCCTTCTAAAATATGTGCACGCTCATTTGCTTTTCGCAATTCATAAGTTGTTCTACGTACAACTACTTCATGTCTATGTTCAACAAAATAATGAATTAGCTCTTTTAAGTTTAATAATTGCGGACGACCATTAACTAATGCAATATTATTTACACTAAATGATGATTGTAACGCTGTGTATTTATATAACTTATTAAGAACAATATTCGGAATTGCATCACGCTTTAAAACGTAAACGATACGCATTCCGTTTCTATCTGATTCATCACGGATTGTAGAAATTCCTTCTAGTTTTTTATCATTAATTAAATCGGCAGTTTTCTTAATCATATCTGCCTTATTAACTTGAAATGGGATTTCTGAAACAACGATGCTTTCTCTACCTTGAACTTCTTCAATAATAGCTTTGCCTCTCATAACAACGCGTCCACGTCCTGTATGAAATGCTTCTTTAACACCATCATAACCATAAATTGTTCCTCCGGTTGGAAAATCTGGAGCTTTAACATATGTTATTAACTCATCTATTTCTATATCGTTATTTTCAATATATGCAATTGTACCGTTAACAACTTCGGTTAAATTATGAGGCGGCATGTTTGTAGCCATACCTACAGCAATACCCGAAGCTCCATTAACTAATAATCCAGGTATTCTTGTAGGAAGTACCGTTGGCTCTTGTAATGTGTCATCAAAATTTAATTTGTGATCTACGGTCTCTTTGTCTATATCTGCCAACATGTCTTCAGATATTTTACGCATACGCGCTTCTGTATAACGCATTGCTGCAGGACTATCACCATCAATAGATCCAAAGTTACCTTGTCCATCGACTAGCATATATCGCAAACTCCATTCTTGAGCCATACGTACCATTGCATCGTAAACAGATGTATCACCATGTGGATGATATTTTCCTAAAACCTCACCAACTATTCTTGCAGATTTTTTATGTGCCGTATTTGCTCTAATACCTAATTCATGCATACCAAAAAGTACACGTCTATGAACCGGTTTTAAACCATCTCGAACATCTGGTAATGCACGTGACACAATGACTGACATTGAATAATCAATGTAAGCCGATTTCATTTCGTCTTCTATGTTAATTGGAATAAGCTTTTCCCCTTCTGTCATATATAATTTATTAGTATTTTTTCAAAATTTTTTAATCGAGCTAATATAATTATTTCGCAAGTTATAGTAAGACTTTATAGTCGATTTTTTATGTTATTTATTAACAATTTATACTGTGTTTTTAGTTAATAAATATGAGGCCAATAATTTTGATTTAGAAAAGTTTTTTACTCAATTAGTGCCTTAAAGAATAATTTAAGGTATAGTTTTTGCCAATACTAAATATGTTTTAGTATTTTTAATGCTTAAAGGGTTAATTTATGGACGATAATTTTTCGCCAAGAGTAAAAGATGTCATTGCATACAGCAAAGAAGAAGCATTGCGTTTAGGTCATGATTTTATTGGCACAGAACACTTAATGCTTGGTCTTTTACGCGATGGAAATGGGAAAGCTATAAATATATTAAACGCACTTGATATTGATTTAAATCACTTAAGACGAAAGGTTGAGATTTTAAGCCCCGCAAACCCTAATGTTGTTGACTTGTCTAACGAAAAGAAGAATCTTCATTTAACAAGACAAGCAGAACGTGCACTAAAAACCACTTTTTTAGAAGCCAAACTTTTTCAAAGCACCTCGATTAATACAGCACATTTATTACTTTGTATATTAAGAAACGAAAATGACCCAACTACAAAACTTTTAAACAAATTAAAAGTTGATTACGATAACGTAAAAGAACAATTTAAACTTATGATTACAAGTGACGATAATTATTTAGACTCACCAAAAGCAGAATCATTTTCTGATGAAGGTGAAGCATCTGGAGAAAGCACAAAAGATAATCCTTTTGGGCAATCTACAGCAAAAGGCTCTAAAAAGTCTAAAACACCTGTTTTAGATAACTTTGGACGTGACCTAACGGTTATGGCAGAAGAAGGCAAACTAGATCCTGTTGTAGGACGAGAAAAAGAAATACAACGTGTCTCTCAAATATTAAGTAGAAGAAAAAAGAATAACCCGCTTTTAATTGGCGAACCTGGCGTTGGTAAATCTGCTATTGCTGAAGGTTTAGCAGAACGTATTGTAAAACGTAAAGTTTCTAGAATACTTTTTAATAAACGTGTTGTAACTCTTGATTTAGCTAGTCTTGTTGCTGGCACAAAATATCGCGGACAATTTGAAGAGCGTATGAAAGCCGTTATGAACGAGCTTGAAAAAAACGATGATGTTATTTTATTTATTGATGAGATTCATACCATTGTTGGTGCTGGTGGAGCTACTGGAAGTTTAGATGCTTCTAATATGTTTAAACCTGCTCTAGCACGTGGCGAAATTCAATGTATTGGAGCAACTACCCTAGATGAATACAGGCAGTATATAGAAAAAGATGGCGCTTTAGAACGACGTTTTCAAAAAGTCATAGTAGAGCCAACGAGTGTTGAAGAAACTATAGAAATACTTAATAATATTAAAGGTAAATACGAAGAACATCATAATGTTGAATATACCCAAGAAGCTATAGAATCTTGCGTGAAATTAACCAACAGGTATATGACAGAACGTTTTTTACCAGACAAAGCCATTGATGCTTTAGACGAAGCTGGTTCTCGTGTACATATCACAAACATTGACGTTCCTAAACAAATAATAGAATTAGAGAAACAACTTGAAGCTGTCAAAGAAACAAAAAACTCGGTTGTTAAAAAACAAAAATATGAAGAAGCTGCAAAGCTACGTGATGATGAAAAACGTTTAGAAAAAGAACTCTCAATCGCCCAAGAAAAATGGGAAGAAGAAACTAAACAGCATAAAGAAGTTGTAACAGAAGATAATGTTGCAGATGTTGTCTCTATGATGACTGGAATACCAGTTAATAGAATTGCCCAAACCGAAAGTAATAGGCTTTCAAAATTACCGGAACTTATTAAAGGAAAGGTTATTGGTCAAGATGAAGCTGTTGCTAAAGTTGTTAAGGCTATTCAGAGAAATCGCGCTGGACTTAAGGATCCAAATAAGCCAATTGGATCATTTATATTTTTAGGTCAAACAGGAGTCGGTAAAACACAGTTAGCCAAAGTGTTAGCGCGTGAATTATTTGATAGTGAAGATGCTCTTGTAAGAGTAGATATGAGTGAGTATATGGAGAAGTTTGCTATCTCTAGATTAATAGGTGCTCCTCCAGGTTATGTAGGTTATGAAGAAGGTGGGCAGCTTACCGAAAAAGTGAGACGCAAACCTTATTCTGTTATTCTTTTAGATGAAATTGAAAAAGCACATCCTGATGTTTTTAATATGTTGCTTCAGGTACTAGACGATGGATATTTAACAGATAGTTTAGGTCGAAAAATTGACTTTAGAAATAGTATTATTATCATGACCTCTAATATTGGTTCTCGAAGGCTTAAAGATTTTGGAACAGGTGTTGGTTTTGGTACAGCTTCGCAAAAAGCCCAAGAAGATGCCAATGCGAGAAGCGTTATAGAAAATGCTTTGAAAAAATCTTTTGCTCCTGAATTTTTAAATAGAATAGATGATGTTGTCGTATTTAACGCTCTTGAAAGAGAGGATATTGACAAGATTATTGATATTGAATTGGATCACCTTTTATTAAGAATTAAAGATTTAGGTTATACGCTTAAATTAAGCAAAAGTGCTAAAGACTATATCGCAGACAAAGGTTTTGACAAGCAGTATGGCGCAAGACCATTAAAGCGCGCCATTCAAAAATATATTGAAGATGCATTAGCAGAAGAAATAATAACCTCGCATTTACGTGAAGGCGATAAAATAACAATAGATTTAGACAAGAAGGAAAATGAGCTTAAAATAAAAATAGTAAAAGCAGAAAAGCCTACTGAATCTTAACAATAATATGTTTTCCATTTTTAAAATCCTACTTTCTTTCGTTAGTAGGATTTTTTATTAAAATATGACTGAAAAAGAAATACAACATATCGAGATTATTATAAAACAAGAAATTGGTAAAACTGAACTTTCTATTCTTAACTACAAAGAATTAACCAAACCCATTGCTCCAGAAAACGCCATTGGTAGAGTCTCAAGAATGGACGCCATAAATAACAAATCTGTTAATGATGCTGCATTAAAAAAAGCCGAATTAAAACTTAAAAATCTTCAAGTAGCACTTACAAATATTAATGACTTTGACTTTGGAGTCTGTCATAAATGCAAAAATAATATTCCTATTGGCAGAATATTACTTATGCCACAAAGTCGATTTTGTGTTCATTGTGCTAAATAGTATTAAATTAATTTTTAATTATACGTTTCACTACACTACGTCCTAAATCCACATTTAAAATTTCAATTAAATAAATACCTTGTGGTAAACTATCTATTTTAAAAATTTCAACTATAGAATTATTACTTGTTGTATTTAACCTTATAACAGATCTTCCGATCAAGTCATATACATCAATATCTATTTTATCATTATTAAATTCTAAAGGTAATTGAATCAAAAGCTTATCGCTAAATGGATTTGGATAAACGCGTATATTTTGTAAATTAAAGTCATCTATTCCTAAAGTGTCATCTGTTCCGGGATCACAATCATCGTCTAAACCATTATTAGGTATTTCCATTTGACCTGGATTGATGTCTGCAGCATTTGCTCCAGAATCAACGCAATCGTCATTAGTCAAACTATAGCCAGCACCTGGGTCACTGCAGAATAAAGTACCTGCATCCATTTCATCACCATAGTTGTCTCCATCAGCGTCAATATAATAAATCGTCTGACCACTAATAGACGGATCAGCATCATCGATTAAACCATCACAATCATTATCTATGCCATCGCAAACTTCAGGATTTCCAGGGAAATTATTGGACTCATTGTCGTCACAATCTGTGCTATTTGAAACATAACCGTTGGGTTTATTACATGCTTGTAAAACACTGTTTGAATCGCCAAAGCCATCACCATCTGTATCGGCATACCAATTACTCTGCCCTATTATACTTGCATCTGCATCATCTATATCACCATCACAATCATTATCAATACCATCACAAACTTCTGTATTACCAGGAAATGCATTAGCTTCGTTATCATCGCAATCCGTATTATCTGCTACATAACCAACTGGTTGGACACAGGCTAATAGTATAGATCCAGAATCTCCAAATCCATCTTCATCTGTATCAGCATACCAGGTACTTTGTGAACTTGCATCAATATTAGAATCTGCATCATCGATATCGCCATCACAATCGTTATCAATACCATCGCATATTTCTACAGCATTCGGGTTTATTGCTGCCTTGGTATCGTCACAATCACCTTCATTTTCAGTGAATCCATCGCCATCATCATCTATATCGGCAGAACTATCAAGCGTTCCTGGATTACAGTCATCATCTTCTCCATTATCTAATATTTCTGTCGCATCTGGATTTATGTTAACGTCATTATCATTACAATCCGTATTATCTGTTACATATCCTGATGGTGCACCATCACAGGTAGAAATAGTGCTATTGGGATCTCCAAATGTGTCGCTATCAATATCGGCATAATAATCTACAAACGTTAAGCCTTCATCAATTTGACCATCACAGTTATTATCAAGTCCATCGCAAATTTCTGATGCGCCAGGGTTTATAGATGCATTACCATCATTACAATCCACATCTGGATGATTACTATAGCCATCTCCATCATTATCTGTTGTGGCTAATGATGACCATAATTTTACCGTAAAGTTTGGATTAGACGCTGCAAATCCTTGATAATAGACTCTAAAATAATAGGTTTGACCAATGGATAATCCGCTATAATTAATTTCTTCACCTTTAGGGTTTGAACCATCATTTGCATCACTACAGTCTAAATACCCTAAAGCATTGCAATTGCCTGAAAACAAAGAAAGAATACCATCAAATTCCGGATCTAACGTTATATTTATATCTGTAGTTTGAGCTAAAAATGAATACCAAACATCATCTCGAGCATTAGCATCACCATTGCATATTTCGGCAATTCTATTTGTACCTGCAGTATTTATAAGAGTTCCATTATTTGATGTAGCAGATCCTGAATTAGCAATGCCAGTTTCTTGCAATAATAAAGTAGCACCACTACAAAAATCATTATCTGGTGGTGAGCCGGCATTTGTACTTAAAGAAGGAGTCTCATACCAATCGCTAGAACCATTCGCTCCACAATTCGTTTTTATAAAAAATGTATAAGATGTACTAGATGTTAATCCTGTGGCACTAAAACTATTTGTTGTAGTGTTACCACTAGCATCACCAGCTCCTTGAGAACTTCCAGCCGGAACGGCTTCCCAATCATAACTTATTGGTGTACCTCCTAAACTTGGAGCATCCCAAAACAAATCCATTCTAGTGTTAGATCGATAACTTACACGCGGATTCTCTATTAACTGACAGGTTGTTGGTGCTATTGTCGCATTTAATAATGTTAAATTTAAATTTAAATCTTCTGTATCACAACTCGCGTTAAGGTATAAATGGACGCGGTAAGTTCCACCAGATGCAAATGTATATGTTAGCGGAGATTCTCCTTGACTTAAAATAGTGTTCGATCCATTTGTAATCGTGATGTAATCATCGTACTCAACGCCCAATATACTATGTGTTGAAGTAAATATGTACTCGTCTGTTACAATATCAGAAATAGTTATATAATCTCCTGGACCTACAGTCGTACTTACATTTTCGATGAACCCGTTGTTTAAAGCTGCATATGTAGCATATTGCGAATTACTTGTACAGTCTTGCGAATAGGAAAAACTAACAAAACAAAATGCGAATAATAAAAGAGTATTTTTTTTCATGGATTAAAATTGGTTTAACAAATAGAATTATAGAACTATAATTAAACTTAAAGGAATACCATTAAATTTATTTATAAAATGTGACAACCACAGTATTTTTGGACAAAAAACAGTAAAACGTCGTTAAAATGTAAGAGAAAATTAAGAGACTGAAAATAAATGCTTTAGTGTTTTTAGTTTTTATGAGAAAACTATACTTATAGTGCGTTCATAAATAAATAAATTATAAGCTATTGATATTTATTTTTTTGTAATCTACAAAAGATACATATTAAAATTATTTTTCTATATATAATTATGTGACTATTGAATTATATAGTTGTCTATATAATTAAAATTGAGACATTTTTATCAATAATATTGAAATAATTAATTATAAAGTGTTACAAAATATATATTACTTTTCCTACATATATGCGCATAATTTATGTGTTTCATCGATTAAATACTTAAAAATCAGATTATTTGTAATTTTTATTATATGTTTATCCCGAATTTAACCTCTTTCGTTATGAAAAAATTTATACTTTTTAGTTTTATTATGGGCTTTGCCTATAATTTAAGTGCACAATGTGATAGTGCTTTACCTATTTTAGAAACTTTTGATTCAGATGTAATAAATGTCTGTTGGGATATAGCAGATGCAGATGGCGATGGAAATGATTGGATGTGGTGGCAATATTCACAATCTTCTGGTGGGCACAAGGTTATTGCTTCTTATTCTGTTTATACATCAACAGGACCATTAACCCCTGATAATTGGATTATGTCGCACGCTATTGATCTAACCTCATTTAACACTAGTCAGGATATTGAACTTTCTTGGAAAGCGAGAGCTGAATTGAGCTATTTAGCACATGAATATTATACTGTATATGCTGCTACTGGTAACCAAATCAATGATTTTGAATCTAGCGCAGTTAAGAGAGGTGAATATATGGATGAAATTGGAGGAGCTGGTGTTTTTGTTACCAGAACTTTAGATGTCTCTGCATTGGCGGGTAATATGGTCTATCTTGCTTTTAGACATCACAATTCTACTAATCAGTCCGATATTAATATTGATGATGTTTCTATTAGTACATCACTACTTGGAATTGATGATATACAAATAGATAATTTTAAACACTTCTATAATAAAGACACTGATAATTTAACTTTAAAATCTAAAGATTCTTTTGACAACGTATTGATATACAATATTCTTGGACAAGAGGTGTTAAGTAAAAAATTATCTCAAACAGAAGAGTTTATCAACCTTTCAAATATGACAGATGGCATTTATATTGCTAAAATTCAAGCTGCTAATGCAAATAAAACTATAAAGTTTATTAAGCAATAACTTTAGTAACTTTATATAAAATTTAAACTCGCAGTTAATGGTTATTTGATTGCGGTTTTTTTTTGATGTTACATTAGTTGGTCATTGCGAATCTTATGGCATTAAATCCTTATCGTCATTGCGAATATAATGAAGCAATCTGTTTGTTATAAACTCATAATACAATATAGTTATCATTTCAAAGTTTACTTCGTCGTGAGGCTCCTCGCATTGATAGTTGGATTGAACAATTACTTCGTTATTTGTTTATCATTTCTCGTAATGACAAGAGAAAAAAAAGAGCAGCCAAATGGCTGCTCTTTTAGTTTTAATTGATTAGTTATTATTTATTCTCTACTCAAATTACTTGATGAGATAATTTTTTTAACAACGGTACCTTTGTCTGTCGTTAATCTCACAAAGTACATCTGATTATCAGTTCTTGATAAATCGATCTTCGTAGTAGAAGGCTTGCCTTTAATATAATTAGTGTTAACAGCTTGTCTTACTAACGATCCTTTAATATCGTAAACATCGATTCTTACATCCGTATCATAATCAAATAAGTATTTAATATTTACTTCATTTTCAAATGGTACTGGATACGCAGTAAATTCTACAGTTCTTCCCCATCCACCTGTATTTTCATCACATGTTGTTGTGAAAGGCTCATTATGGTCAAGCTCATCAAACATACCATCTTCGTTAGGTGATCCTGGTAAGTAAGCTCCTTCAGGAACATCTACTTCACAAACTACTGCGTGAGCAATGAAATAGAAATCTCCATCTGCAATAAATCCAGGCGTACCAAAACTATTCATAACAAATCCTAAATCTCCAGCATTATACGTGTATTGTCCTGGTGCAACTGTATAACCACCTTTCTTCTTCGATGGATATGGATCACAACCTATATATACATGAGCTTCAGAGATTGTATAACCTGCTGCCATGTTATAAGTAATGTAAACAAGGCCACCTTCATATGTCACTTCTACAGTACCTGTGTAAGCACCTTTGCTTAAGTCGCAACGGCCTGCACCTGCATATAATGAGAATGTTTGTGGTAAATCTGCTGTATTCAATGTATTTGTCCAGCCCCAACGTCTAAAGCCGTCGTTACGGAAACAACTACTATAGTCATCATCTACTGTATCATAACCGTCAACGTCTTCTGTTTTCACTGCAAAACCAGTTTCACAATTAGGTGTACAGTTATACACTGTAACATCTACAGTACATGTACTGTAACATCTTGTACTTGCACCTTCATCATAAACTGTTACTGTGAACGTATAAGCTCCTTCTGGTGCTGTTCCTAATAAAACAGGGTTTGCAGAATTAACATCATCCAAATATGCCGCTCCTGGGCCACTCCATACATAAGAATATGGACTTATTCCATCCATACCAACTACATGTAACCCAAGTGGTACTCCATAACAAGTCATGTTCGTATCACTATCTGTAGATGCTGAACATGAAGGAATTGGATTCACATTTAGATCGCCATTACCTTGTGCTGTACACTTAACTTCATCTGTTGGTGCAAAACCTTCATCAGTTACAGTTACTGTATATGTAGCATCTGTTGATACTGTAATGCTTTGTGTAGTTTCTCCTCCAGGACTCCATGAGTAA
>Ga0209344_10002577_pt1 | contig 19776 bp, 19 predicted proteins | sample Cruoilmetagenom6_FD_187293 | JGI IMG/M metagenome (GOLD analysis project Ga0209344, IMG submission 187293) | Oil polluted marine microbial communities from Coal Oil Point, Santa Barbara, California, USA - Santa Barbara Oil Seep Sample 6 (SPAdes)... | ecosystem: Environmental > Aquatic > Marine... | reverse complement strand
TCGGCCCCCGGCGCAACCCTGACCAGCCGTGCCGCCAGCGTCTCGAGCCGCCGCCGGTCCGTCTGTGCCGCCCGCCCCAAAGCCGGACCAAGCCGCGCACCCAGCCCCATCAGGCGCCGCGCATCGCCCTGCACCGCCCGGCGCAGCACCCCCGGCCGCAGGCTGCCGCTGGTCTCCGACAGCTTGACCCGGCGCGCCTGCACGCCGCGGATCAGCGCGGCGGGCAATCGCTCGCCCCAGATATCCAGCCGCTGACGCGGGCTCTCCAACAGGCTGTCAGGCCACGGCAAGGCCCGCGACAGATCGCGCAGCCGTTGCCCACGTTGCCCCACCCCGCCGGTCAGCGCCCGTGTCAGGCGCGCATCCATCCCGTCAAGCCAGGCCATCAGCTCCAGCCGCACCGGCACCGCCAGTTCGGCGGCAGCCGTCGGTGTCGGCGCGCGCTGATCGGACGCGTAATCAATCAGCGTCGTGTCGGTCTCGTGGCCCACCGCGGAAATCAGCGGAATCTCCGACGCCGCCGCCGCGCGCACCACGATTTCCTCGTTGAACCCCCACAGATCCTCGATTGATCCACCACCGCGCGCCACGATGATCAGATCGGGCCGGGGCAGCGACCCACCGGGCGTCAGCGCATTGAACCCGCGAATCGCATTCGCCACTTCGGCCGCACAACTGGCGCCCTGCACGGCCACCGGCCAGATCAGCACCTTGCGCGGGAACCGGTCGCGCAACCGGTGCAGAATATCGCGAATCACCGCGCCCGAGGGCGAGGTCACGACGCCGATAATCTCGGGCAGGTAGGGCAGCCGCTGCTTGCGCTCGGGCGCAAACAGCCCCTCTGCCGCCAGTGCCGCCTTGCGTTTCTCCAGCATCGCCATCAGCGCGCCAGCCCCCGCAACGGCGACCTCTTCGACGTTCATGTTATATTTCGATTGCTGGCCGAATGCGGTCAGCCGCCCGGTGACGACCACCTCCATGCCTTCCTCGGGCACGACAGACAGCTTTGCCACCTGCCCTTTCCACGTGGTGCAGGCCAGCACGTTCCGTTCGTCCTTGACGTCATAGTAGAGATGGCCAGAGCGCGCCTTGAACACGCGGCCCACCTCGCCACGCACGCGCAATCGCCCGAAGGTCCCTTCGAGCGTGCGCTTCACTTCGCCAGAGATCTCCGAGACAGAGTATTCGGGAATGTTCTGGCCCGGGGTCGGGTCATCTATGAGGTCAGACATATCCCATCAATGCCCCAAGCCCGCGCGGATGAAAAGGTTGCCCGGCTCAGATCCTGTTCGGACCTTCCCTGCCTTGCCTCACGGGTCAGGTGCGACTAATCAGACCGCAACCCTGACACCAGCCCCAGCGCGGAGTGCACATGAACATCCTTATTCTCGGCAGCGGCGGGCGTGAACACAGCCTTGCCTGGGCCGTCTTGCAAAACCCCAAATGCGACCGCCTGATCGTGGCCCCCGGCAATGCCGGTATTGCCGGCATCGCAGAATGTGCCGCACTCGACATCATGGACGGCAGCGCCGTAGTAGGTTTCGCCGAAGAAGAATCGATTGATCTTGTGATCGTCGGCCCCGAGGCGCCACTGGCCGCCGGCGTCGCCGACCGGCTGCGCGAGGCGGGCGTTCTGACATTCGGCCCCTCCGCCGCCGCCGCCCAGTTGGAAGCATCCAAACGCTTTACCAAGGAAATTTGCGCCGCCTCAGGCGCGCCCACCGCCAGCTATGGCCATTTCACCGATGCCGCAGCCGCCCACGCCCATGTTGACGCAACTGGCGTGCCAACGGTGATCAAGGCCGACGGTCTGGCCGCAGGCAAGGGCGTGATCATCGCAGAGACACTCGAACAGGCCCATGCCGCGATCGACGACATGTTCGGCGGTGCGTTTGGCGGCGCGGGCGCCGAGGTGGTGATCGAGGAATTCATGACCGGTGAAGAGGCCTCGCTCTTTGTCCTTTGCGACGGCAAGGACATCCTGTCCATCGGCACCGCGCAGGACCACAAGCGCGTCGGCGAGGGCGATACCGGCCCCAATACCGGCGGCATGGGCGCCTATTCGCCCGCCCCAGTCCTCAGCCCCGAAATCGAAGCGCGCGCGATGGACGAGATCATTCGCCCCACAATGGCCGAAATGGCCAAACGCGGCATGCCGTTTCAGGGCGTGCTCTACGCCGGCCTGATGATTGAGGACGGCGCCCCGCGTCTGGTCGAATACAATGTCCGCTTCGGCGATCCCGAATGCCAGGTTCTGATGATGCGCCTTGGCGCGCAGGCGATGGACCTGATGCATGCCGCAGCCGACGGGCGGTTGGCAGAGTGCAAGGCGGAATGGGCCGACGATCACGCCCTGACCGTGGTGCTGGCGGCAAATGGCTATCCCGGCGACTACGTCAAGGGCAGCGTGATCCGCGGGCTGGAAACCTGCCCCGAGGACAGTTTCAACATGGTCTTTCACGCCGGGACTGCTCGCACCAACGGTGAGATCGTCGCCAATGGTGGCCGTGTCCTCAACGTGACCGCCCGTGGCGCCAGCCTGCAAGAAGCGCGCGACCGCGCCTATGCGATGGTCGACCAGATCGACTGGCCCGAGGGATTCTGCCGCCGCGATATCGGATGGCGCGCCTTGTGAGGACAGGGCGAGGCAACAGGCCGGTCAGACGGTGATCCGATGGACCGCATCAGCCTGAAGCCCGCGCTCCTCGCGCGCCGCGTCACCTACGAGATTGCGCCAGACCATGTGTCGCAGCTCGCCAGGGACGGCACGGAAAACTGGCGTGTGGCCTACCGCGACCTTACATCGCTGAACTTTGTGCTGCACAGCATCGGTGGCAACCGGATGCGCCGGCTCGATCTGATAACCGACCAGGGCCGTCACTCCATCGCGCTCAACCTCGGCATGCGCGTCGGTCGTGACGACCCCGACCGCATCGCGATCCGCCGTATTCACAGCGCGGTTGCCGATGCTGTCCACGCGGCGCGCCCGGATATCGAGGTCGCCATTGGCGAACAGGGCGGCAACCGGATCGCGATGTTTGCCGTTGGCGTGATTACGCTGCTTTTCGCTGTCGGAATGGCAATCGCGATCTATGCCACGGACGTGCCGATGGACCGCGCCGCCGGGGCCGTGGTGCCGATGGGATTCATGGTTCTGCTGGGTGGCTTCTTTGCCCACAAGCACGCGCCGTGGCGTGCGCCGATCACGCTACCGGTTCAGGCATTCGCGGTGATGATGGCGGCCGACGCCGCGCCTTCGCCCAAGACCTGAACCGCTCACTCAATCCCGGCAGGTCATCGCCCGCGCCAGACTGTCCTTGCCGGTATAGCGGGCAATTTCGCGCGCCTTCAGCCCTTGGGAACTCGAATAGGTGGTGGCCATCACCCGCGACCAATCGGCATTGGCGGTGATCATCTCGGGCTGCGCACCACAAGTCCGGATGCCGCCCGGAATGTCGGGCCAGCCGATGCGATGGTTGGTCAACCCGTCCAGATCGGCCAGATGGCGGAGCGCGCCGTCGCTAAATTGCCAAATCCGCAAACGCTTGGCCAGATGTGGCCGGTCGATATAGGCGATCTCGACCCGGCCATCCTGATCGAGGTCCGCCGCGCCGATCGGCGCCAGCCAGCGGTGGCTCTGCCCGATATAGGGGGTCGCGTCGATCAGCCCGGCACCGCCGTAAATTGCCAGCCGCGCGCCCCGGTCGAGATCACTTTCCACCACGATGGCCGCGCGCCCCACTTGCCCGCCCAAGTCGACGACACGTGGCGCGATATCCTCGAAAACCCGTGTCACGGGCAGGCGAATGACGACGCTCCGCCGGGTGATCCGCGCGCAATCGGCGCAGGCGTCCAGCACCAGCTCCAGCGCGCCCCATTCCACAGCGTCGCCCAGCACGCCGTGCTGGTACCGCGTGGTCGGCTCGCTGTAGCGGGCTGTCAGAACCTCGGTTCGCTGGCCGGAAACGGCCTCGCCCCAGGCCCCCGGTGCCATCAGCACCAACAGGCCCAGGATCAGCGCGCCGAGGCGCATGTCAGATTTGCCGTTCAGGCATCTTGACGACAAGGCCGTCCAGCGCGTCGGTGACTTTCAGCTGGCAGGTCAGGCGCGAACGGGTCGGATCCGGCTCAAAGGCGAAATCGAGCATGTCCTCTTCCATGTCGTCCTTGGCGGGCAGTTTTTCCACCCAGTCTTCAGCGACATAGACATGGCAGGTCGAACAGGCGCAGGCGCCGCCGCAATCGGCCTCGATGCCGGGAATATTATTATCCCGCGCGCCTTCCATCACGGTCAGACCGTTGGCCACTTCGACCACATGCTCCGTACCGTTATGCTCGATATAGGTGATTTTCGCCATGATCGCAGGCTCCCTTTATTCCAATCCCGCCGCTTTCGTATCTGTCGGAGATAAGCCAGACCAGCCTCTTTTGCGACTCCGCGCCAACAGAGATGCGACAAAATCAGCTTTTTCTCGGTTTGTTCCCACCCACGCGACGCCGGGCACCCCCACCGCCGCCTTTCGCATCAAGGTAAAAGCCGCTAACCTGTCGTGAAAAATACGCTCCAGAGGCCCGAGCCCCCATGCGCCGAAACAACTTCTTGTTGCTGCTGATCGCGGTCGGTCTCGTGTCGGGATGCGACGCCCCGCTGCCCGGCAGCCCGGGCGAGCCTGCACTGGTCCAGACCCTCGCCGAAGCGCCGCCCGGCGCGGCCCCCGGCACCTGCTGGGGCAAGGTGGTGACGCCCGCAGTGATCGAAACCGTCACTGACCAGATCATCCTGCAACCGGCCGAAGTGCTGGCCGATGGCACCGTCATCACCCCCGCCATCTACAAGACCGAGACCCATCAGGTCATCGTGCAGGAACGCAAGGCGACATGGTTCGAAACCCTTTGCGCCGCTGATCTTACACACGAATTCGTGGCGTCACTGCAGCGCGCGCTCCTGGCGCGAAATCTCTATCGCGGGCAGATCAACGGCCAGATGGATGCCCGCACCCGCGCCGCAGTGCGCCGCTATCAAAAGCCCGAGGGGCTGGACAGCGGCATCCTGTCCTTGGCTGCGGCACGACGTCTGGGGCTGGTGGCAATACCGCGGTCCGAAACGCTTTAGCGCCCCGCCTCGACCGCTTTGATCGTCGCCGCCACACGTTGCCCGATGGCACGGCTACCCTTCAGCGACGGGTGGATCATGTCCACCGCGTGAAACGACACATCGCCATGCGGCACCATATCGGCAATCGAGACATAATAGAATCCGTCGACCAGTGCAGCGAGCCGCTTCAACCGACGCTCCAACTCGTCACCGTCATCGCGGCAATGCTCGATCGGCGAGCCCGCGCCGGGGCTGCGCAAGTAACCGACATAGGCCACCTTGGCTCCGGTACGACGCAGCTTGACAATCAGCTTGGCAATCTCGCCGGCGTTGCCCTTTTCGCTGATCAACTGGCTCATCCGCCGGTGGCAGCGGCTGCATCCACAGCCCAGCCATAGATCGTTGCCCCCACCGTTCAGCACGATCCAGTCCCAGTCCCCTTCGCGGTACTGGCGTCCGATATTCAGCCCCAGCGACCCGGTGATCGGCAACCGATAGATGATCCGCGCGCCCATCACCGACTGATCGGTGACCTTCGCCCGCAACGCGCGGGCAATCGCATGCGACACCGCCCGCCGCGACACCCGGTGCGAGGCCATCATCGAATCGCCCATCACCAGAATCCGCAGCGGCCCGTCCGCCCGCAACGGCGCGGCGTGAAATGTCATCAACAACGCGATGAAGCTGGCCAGGATAATGCGATGCATGCGTCGGAAATACTTTCTGAACTGCTCGGTTGGCAGGCCTCTGCAGGCCACGTTCGCAGGCAGATTACCCTTTCCGAACCGTGGCGCGCAACCGCAGACTGGCGGCCCGGTTCAGGCGATTCCGCCCTTGATCAACCGGTCAGCCAGTTGCGCATAGGCCTCGGCCATCGGGCCGCTTCCCGCCGCAATCGGCGTACCGCTGTCACCGGCCAGCCGCGTGTCCAGATCAATCGGCAAGGCCCCGAGGAACGGCAGACCCAGCTTTTCCGCCTCCTTTTCGACACCACCATGGCCGAAGATCTGCGCCTCATGCCCACAATTGGGACAGTGGAAGGTCGACATGTTCTCAATCAGCCCCAGAATCGGGGTCTTCAGCGTGTTGAACATGTCCATCGCCTTGCGCGCGTCCAGCAGCGCCACGTCCTGCGGCGTCGATACGACAATCGCGCCGGTCGGCTCTGCCTTCTGACACAGCGTCAGTTGCACATCGCCCGTTCCCGGCGGCAGATCGACGATCAGAACATCCAGATCGCCCCAGTTCACCTGCGAGATCATCTGCTGCAGCGCGCCCATCAGCATCGGCCCGCGCCACACCACGGCCTTGTCCGGGTCCAGCATCAGACCGATAGACATCATCGTGACGCCATGCGCGTGCAGCGGCTCGATGATCTTGCCATCGGGGCTGGCGGGGCGCTTGTTCACGCCCATCATGCGCGGCTGGCTGGGGCCGTAGATATCAGCATCCAGCAGACCGACCCGCCGCCCGGCCCGTGCCAGCGCCACCGCAAGGTTGGACGATACCGTGGATTTTCCCACGCCGCCCTTGCCTGACCCGACCGCGATGATCGAGGCCACGCTGGCAGGCTTCAAAGTGCCCTGCGTCTGCTTGGGATGGCCGCCGATCTTCAGGCTGGGTGGGGCTCCGCCCGGCCCGCCGGTGACTGGCGGGGCCTTGGCCGAAGGGCCATGCGCGGTCAGCGCCACGCTGACCTTGGTCACACCTTCCATCGCGGCGATCGCCCGTTCGGCTGCAGCGCGCAGCGGCTCCATCTGGCGGGCAATCTCGGGGGTGGGCGCTTCGATCACGAATCGCACCTCTGTGCCCTCGACACTCAGCGCGCGCACCATGTCGCGGCTGATCAGGGTCCCGCCATCCGGCAATTCCAACTCGGCCAGCCGGGCTTCTACTTCGGCGCGCTCTACACTCATGCCTGATCTCCTGTCGCTGCTGGTAAAATGGGCTTCTCGCGTTTTCCCTGCATCAGGAAAAGCGGAAAAAGCCGCGTCAGTTCTGGGATGTCGGTATTTTGCACCTGATCTGCAACGCCGGGCAGATGCAACGGCCTTTTGGTCGCAGGGCGTCGCGCAGTATCCACGCAGTTCCTTCGCTTGGTGCGAAAAATTTACAGATCGCTGATTTTCAAGGCAGCACTAACTATTTATAGGGCAGCATTACTTATGCAATTGCTGCATAGCGGCATTGAGAATTCGGTCATTGTGCATGTGCAGCATTTCACTATCTATTGCAGACAACATGAAAACGACGGTTCGCCCGAATGCGAGCCATGAAAACCGAAAGTAGGACCAAGCGATGATTATCGCAGCAAATGCCCTGATCCGCCGCTCCGGTCACAATCGTGGCCTTGGCAGCATCTGGAACGAGATGAAATTGGCCCGCGCCAAGCGCCGCGCCTACACAAAAACAATCAAGTCGCTCTCGAGCCTGAGCGACCGGGATCTCAAGGATCTCGGGATCGCCCGCTGCCAGATCGCCGGCAAGGCTTTCGACTGCGTCTACGAAACAAGCCGCCGAGCTTGACGAGATCGGATGTCCCGCTCCTCCTCCCTAGGGGCATCTGAGATGGCTGCGACCCCGCTCCTCCTCCCTAGGGGTCGCAGCCCAAACCACCCGGATCCCACGGGGTCCACCCTGATCTGCCGGTTCGCTCCTCCCCTGAGCCGGCGATAAAGAGAACGGCGGCCCCCCCTCCTCCCTGGGTGCCGTCGTTTTTTGTTTTGGGCATAGGGGGAACCGGCCAACCGCGGCAGATACCCACAAAGCACCCGAATCGGGATCATATTCGGACGCCTCAAGGACTGGCGCCGCGTCGCGACACGATATGACCCTTGCCCCAAGGTCTGCCTGTCGGCCATCGCCCCCGCAGGGGCGGTCATCTATTTGTTATGCGGCCCGAGCCTGGAAGCTGCGCGCGGCCAACAAGGGCACCGCGTCGCCTCACAGGCCGGGTCAGCCGCCGTCGGCCTTCAGGCCAAGGCGCTCGATCGCGGCGATCGCGCAGGCTTCGTCATTGTCCGAGGTATCGCCAGTGATCCCGACCGCACCCAGGATCGGGCCCGCTTCTTCCTGCCGGATCAGCACACCGCCAGCGACGGGCACCAGCGACCCACCAGCCAGCCCATTCATCGCCTGGATGAAGAAGGGCTCGGTCTGCGCGCGCTTGAACAATGCGCGAGAGCCCAGCCCCATCGCCACCGCGCCGCGCGCCTTGCCCTGTGCGATATCGGGCCGCAGATTGCTGGTGCCATCCTCGCGCGCCAGCGCGATCAGGTAGCCGCCCTGGTCGAGCACGGCCACCGTCAGCGGCTTCAACCCGTTGGCCTTGCGCCATTCCAGGCAGTGGCCGATCAATTTCTGTGCGGTTTCAAGATCAAGTGACATGGGCAAATAGTCCTTCCAACAGGCATCGCCGGGGCAGAGCCCGACGCAAGGTCATGGCGCAATCACGGCCTGCGCGTCAATCAGGGAGTCGATCCGTTCGCTGTCATAGCCCATCTCGCCGAGAACCTCCCGGCTATGTTGCCCCAGCAGTGGCGCAGGGCGATTTATGCTGGCCTCGGTGCGGCTGAACTTGACCGGATGGCCGATGGTTTCGACCGGGCCGGCCTGCGGATGATCGACCGTCACGATCATCTCTCGGGCACGGGCCTGCGGATCGGCATGCATCTCAAGGATATCGTTGACGGGCCCCGCCGGCAGTTTCGCGGCCTCCATCCGGGCAAGCCAGTTCGCGGTTGTGTCCCTCGCCATGTAGCCATCAAGCACGCCAACCAGCGCCGGCAGGTTGCGGATGCGCTGCAGGTTCGACGAGAACCGCGGATCGTCGTTCAGTTCGGGCGCGCCGATCACATCGAGAAATCGCAGCCAGTTGCTTTGGTTCGCGGCACCGACATTGATCCAGCCATCGCTGGTCCGGAAGGATTGGTAGGGTGCGTTGAGCGGGTGGGCCGAGCCCAGCGGCTCGGGCTTTTCGCCGGTGGCAAAGGCAATGGCCGATTGCCAGTAGGTCTGCACGATCGCCGCCTCGAAGAGTGAGGTATCGACCTTCTGGCCACGTCCGGTCTTCAACCGTTCGGAATAGGCTGCAGAGATGCCCATGGCCGCAAGGATACCGGCATTGATATCCGAAATCGGCGCCGCGACCTTGACCGGCGGGCGCCCCGGCCCTTCGCCGGTGATCGACATCAGCCCCGACATGCCCTGCGCGATCAGGTCGAAACCACCGCGCTCGGCATAGGGGCCGGTCCGGCCAAAGCCCGAGATCTCGCAATAAATCAGGCGGGGGTTCAGTTCGGCAAGGCTTTCATAGCCGAGGCCCAGCCGCTCCATCGCCCCCTTGCGGTAATTCTCGATCACCACATCGGCATCCATCAGCAGCTTGTGCAAGACCTCGACCGCCGCCGGATCCTTGAGGTTGAGCGCAATGCCGCGCTTGTTGCGATTCATCATCATGTAGGCTGCGGATTCGCCGTTGATCTCGGGCGGGACAAAGCGCCGACTGTCATCACCGGTCGGCTTTTCCACCTTGATAACATCGGCACCCATATCGGCCAGCATGAGCCCGCAGACCGGGCCAGCCATGATATGGGCCAGTTCAATCACCCGCATACCGCTAAGCGGGCCGGTCGCGACGGTCATTTACCACTCCATTCTGGTTTCTGCTTGTTCAGGAACGCCTCCATTCCGGTGCGGAAATCGTCGCTCATGTAACAGCCAGCGATCAGGTCGGCATCGTCGACCTTGATCGCGGCGCGGGTGCGCCGCATCGCCTCTTTCGTGGCGCGCAGGGTCAGCGGTGCCATGGACCCCACCAGTTCGGCCAGTTCCGCCGCCCGCGCCAGCAGGTCCGGCTCTTCGGGCAGGATCTCGCTGACCAGCCCGGTGGCCAGCGCCTCCTCCGCGCCGATCAGCCTTGCGGTGAAAATCAGCTCGCGCACCCGACCGGCGCCGATCAGATCCGACAAGCGGGCGAGGTTCGCCGCCGCCAGGCAATTCCCCAGCGTCCGCGCGATGGGAAAGCCGAATTTCAGATTGCTCGCCGCGATGCGGATGTCGCAGGCCGCCGCAATGGCCGCGCCGCCCCCCGTGCAGGCGCCGTTGATCGCGGCGATGGTGGGAAGCGGGCAGCGTTCGACAGCCTCAAGCACGGCATTGACCCGGCTTTCATAATCCAACGCATCCTGCGCGGTTTCAAAGCTGCGAAACTGCTTCATGTCGGTGCCGGCCGCGAAGGCCTTGCCACCGGCGCCGTTGATCACCACCGCCCGCACGCTCCGGTCGGTCGGCACGTCACGACACAGCGAGGCGAGGCGCTCGTACATGCCAAAGGTCATCGCATTGCGTGTCTGCGGGCGGTTGAACGTGATCCAGAGCGTACCATCGAGCAGCGTGTCGATCACATCAGGTGTATCAGTTGTCATCTATAGAAATACTCCACGAGGAACATCGGAATGAACGGCACATAGGTGCAGAGCATCAGCACCAGAAGCAAGACACCGACGAACCAGATATTGACCTTGGACACCTCCCAAATGTTCGCCCTCGCGACCGAACAGGCGGTGATCAGCACCGAGGCAACCGGCGGCGTCTGCTGCCCGATCGCCAGGTTCAGCGTCACCACTAGACCGAAATGCACCGGGTCAATTCCCGCCGCAGTGATCAAGGGGATAACGATCGGGATCACCAGGATGATCGCGGCAGCAGAATGCAGGAAGAATCCGATGATCAGGAAAAAGAAGTTCAGGATCAGCAGGATCGCCCATTGCTGGGTGGTGATCGAAAGGATCCCTTCGGCCAGTTGCTGCGGGATCTGGGCGCGGGTGAGGAAGCCACCCATCAGCACCGATGCCGCGACCAGAAGCATGACCACGGCTGTCTGAATTCCCCCATCCAGCATCGCGCGGCGCAGATGCTTCAGATCGAGGTTGCGATACCAGGCCGACACGACCAGCGCGGCAAGCACCGCCAGACCGGCCGCTTCGGTCGCGGTGACATAACCACCAAAGATGCCGCCGAGGATGATCACCGGCAGGGTGAAGGCTGGCAGCGCGTCAACAAAGGTTTCGCGGACGCGAGGCAGGTTAAATGCCGCCTCGGTCGGGAAGTTGTAGCGCTTGGCAAATATGTAGGCGACGGTCATGAGCCCGGCCGCCCCCAACAAGCCCGGCACCACGCCGGCCACGAACAACTGCTCGACCGACGTGTTGGCCGATGCGGCATATAGGATCATCGGGATCGACGGTGGAATGATGATCGCCAGCGAGGCCGAGGACGAAGTGACCGCCGCCGAGAATTCCTTGCTGTAGCCACGCTTTTTCATCTGCGGGATCAGGATCGAGCCCATCGCGGCCACATCTGCCACCGCCGAGCCGGAAATCTCGGCAAAGAAGAGCGAAACGCCGATATTCACCATCGCCAACCCGCCGCGGATAAAGCCGATGAACGCGGTGACGAAATTGATCAGCCGGTCGGTGATGCCGCCGGCATTCATGATGGCGCCCGCCAGCACGAACATCGGGATAGCGATCAGGGAAAACTTGGTCGATCCGTCATACATGTCGAGCGCAATGGTCACGAGACTGTCGGCGCCCTCGGTAAAGAAGAGGCCCATCACCCCGCACATGGCCAATGCCACGGCAATGGGGACGTTGATGCAGATCATCAACATGAGAGCGACGAAGATTGCGGCAATCAGCATCAGATTCGATCCTTGTTCTTGTCGAGTTCCGCCTCGACCTCTTCTTCTATTTCAGCATGTTCCAGCGATATGCCCGCCGCGATCAGCTTGAAATAGGGCGGCAGGCTCAGGGCCTGACAGATGATGAAGAGAATTGCGCCGATGGGGATCACCGATTGCGTGAATTGCACGGGCACCCAGTTGAGCGAGATCAGCACTTCGCCCTCCAGCACCTCGAGCACTTGCAGCCCGGCGCGGGCCATCAGGACGAAGAAGAGCAGCACAATAAACTCGCCCAGCAACAGCCCGGCGATGCGCAACCGATGGGGCAGGGCAAGCAGCACCGTGTCGAAACCGATATGCCGGCGGTGCAGCGCGGCCAGCGCGGACCCGTAATAGGTGATCCAGGCCAGCATGATCGCCGCGACCTCATCATACCAAGAGAAGCTCTGCCCCATGAGGCGCGCGATGACAGCCATCGTGACGGTCAGCGTCAAAAGCACCATCAGCCCGATGGTGATATACTCGAGGATCGCACTCATGACGCGATTGATGCGCGTCAGAACGGGAAAGGCGTCATGGTTCATTGTAGACCTGTACTTGCGGCAAACACATGCCGAAGGCCGGCTTCTCCGGGGCGATCCAGATCAGCTGACTTCCCGCAAGGATGCGTGGAAATGGGCAGCGGGCCCTCCCGCTGCCCGGTGGCTATTCAGCCGGCATCGGCAAGTCCGAGAACGGTGTCAATCATCTCCTGACCGCCTTCCACTTCTTCCGCAAATTGCTTGTAGATCGGTGCCGAAGCCTCGATGAACGCCGCCTTGTCCGCGGTGTTAACCTCGACGCCAGCGTCCTCGATGATCTTCAGCAGGCTGGTTTCCAGCTCCGCCGCCTTTTCATAGGTGAAGTCCTGGGTTTGCGCTGCGCAATCGGTCAAGGCTGCCTGCACATCCTCGGGCAGTTTGCCGAAATGCTTCTTGGACGACAGGATATAGGCCGGGGTATAAACATGCCCGGTGATCGACAGGTATTTCTGCACTTCCTGGAACTTTGCCGAAGCGATCTGCGCATAGGGGTTTTCCTGGCCGTCGATCACGCCAGTCTGCAACGCGGTGAACACGTCCGAGAAAGCCATCGGCGTCGGGTTGGCGCCATATTCCTGGAACATCTTCAACCGCCAGACACCGTTCGGAGTACGCAGCTTGATGCCCTTCAGATCCGCCGGCAGGTTGATCGGCCGCACGTTGTTGGTGATGTGCCGGAAACCATTCTCGGCCAGACCGACAATGTGATAGCCCTTGGCCTGGGCGGCATTCTGAAACATGTCCATCATCTCGCCCTGCACCCGGCGCATATGGTCGCGGTCCGAGATGATGTAGGGCATCTCGAAGATGCCAAAGACATCATCCACCGAGGACATGACCGAAGAAGGCAGCGCGAAATCAACCTGGCCCAGCTTCAGCTTCTGCAACAGCTCCTTGTCCTTGCCCAACTGCGACGACCCGAAAGTCTGCACCTCGACCTTGCCCCCCAAGGCGTTGTTGGAACATTCGGCAAAATGGTTTGCGGTCGCCTCGAAAAGCGATCCCGGCGCGCCCACATGGCCGAATTTCAAAGTGGTTTCTGCCGCCGGCGCGGCTGTCGCCATCGCCAGAACTGCGCCTGCGGCCAGTAATGTTGCCTTCGTCTTCATCATTCTCTCCTCCCAGAGCTTGAATTTCTTTTACTTCGATGCAGCCACCACGTGCGGCTGCTCCATCTCGGCAAGCGTTTTCATCGCCGCGCCTACCCCGCCGGCGTTGTGTGGCACATTGGCCTTCGCCAGGCCCATCTCCACGCCCGACAAGGTTGCGACCAACATCAGATCGTTGAAATCCCCCAGGTGGCCGATGCGGAACACCTTGTCCGCCACCTTTGACAGGCCGCTGCCCAGGGAAATGTCGTAATGCTCCAGCGCGGTCGCGCGGAACGCGTCGGCGCTATGCCCCTCCGGCATCATCACCGTGGTCAGCACGTCGCTTTCCTGACCTTGGTTCGCGCAGAGCACCTCAAGCCCCCAGGCCCGGACGGCGGCCCGTGTCGCGGCGCCGTGGCGGGCGTGGCGCGCAAACACGTTGTCCAGCCCTTCCTCGTGCAGCATGTCGATCGCCTCGTTCAGCCCATAGAGCAGGTTGGTGTTGGGCGTATAGGGAAAGTAACCCGTCTTGTTGGGGCCAACCATATCGGCCCAATCCCAATAGGACCGCTTCAATTTCGCGTGTTTGTTGGCAGCCATCGCCTTGGCGCTCACCGCGTTGAAGGACAGGCCGGGCGGCAGCATCAGCCCCTTCTGGGACCCCGACACCGTGACGTCCACGCCCCATGCATCATGTTCATAGTTGATCGCCGCCAGCCCCGAGATCGTATCGACCATCAACAGGGCCGGATGCCCGACATTGTCGATCGCCTTGCGCACCGCCGCCACCGGCGAGACCGAGCCGGTAGAGGTTTCGTTATGCACGATGCAAACCGCCTTGATCTCGTGGCCCTTGTCCTCGGCCAGATAGGCCTCGATCTGGTCTGGATCCGCGCCACCGCGCCAGTCGCCACTGATGAATTCGGGCCGCAGGCCCATCCGCTCGGCCAGTTTCTTCCACAGGGTCGCGAAATGGCCGGTCTCGAACATCAGCACCCGGTCGTCCGGCGACAAGACGTTGACCAGCGCCGCCTCCCACGCACCGGTGCCCGACGCAGGATAGATGAAAACCTGCTCATCGGTCTTGAAGATCGTCTTGATCCCGCTCAGCGCGCGCAGGCCCACCTTGCCGAATTCGGGGCCACGATGATCGATGGTCTGCTGCGAAATGGCGCGCAAGATCCTGTCGGGGACCGCACTGGGGCCGGGGATCTGCAGAAAATGACGACCAGCTTTTCTCATGAATTCCTGTCCTGATTCTAAGGGGGAACACGCGGGACCGGCAGAGATAGGCACCCGCCATATTCTTTAGGGTTGCCTCAATGTAATTTTGAATTCATAATTTAGTCAATAAGAATTTTCCGCCAAACAGCCACGGACCGGGCCACGATGTCACACCTCTCCAGCACCTTGGAAAAGCGGGTCGAGGGCGATGTCCTGTTCGACAGCTTCTCTCGGGGACGCTACGCAACGGACGCATCTTTCTACCAAATGATGCCCTTGGGCGTGCTGTCCCCCAAGGGCGAAGATGACATTCGCGCGGCAATCGACATTGCCGGCGAGCAGGGCATACCGATCCTGCCGCGCGGCGGCGGCACCTCGCAATGTGGCCAGACCGTCAATCAGGCGCTGGTGATCGACAACACCCAGTATTTCAACGACATCCTGGAGCTGGATGTCGAGAACCAGCGCTGTGTCGTGCGCCCCGGTATCGTTCTGGATGTCCTCAATCAGGCACTGAAACCGCACGGCTTGTGGTTCCCGGTGGATGTCTCCACCGCGTCGCGTGCCACCATCGGCGGCATGACCGGCAACAATTCCTGCGGCGGCAAATCGCTGCGCTACGGCATGATGCGCGACAATGTGCTTTCTATCGAAGCGCTGCTGGCCGATGGCAGCAAGCACCGCTTCGGCCCCGGTGGTGCGAACCAGAACCCGCAATACGCGGCCCTGTCGCGCGATCTGCTCGCGCTCGGCGCACGCGAGGCCGATGAGATTGCCGCGCGGTTCCCGAAGGTCATGCGCCGCGTCGGCGGCTACAATATCGACGCGCTGGTGCCCGCCGCCGCGCCCAACAACCTGGCCCATCTGCTGGTCGGCTCCGAAGGGACGCTGGCCTATTCCACCGCCATCGAGCTGAAGCTGTCGCCGCTGCTCACCGACAAGGTGCTGGGCGTCTGTCATTTCCCGACCTTCTATCAGGCGATGGATGCCGCCCAGCATCTGGTGACGCTGGACCCGCAGGGCGTCGAACTGGTGGATGCGACGATGATCGGGCTGGCGCGCGACATTCCCCTCTTTCGCCAAACCATCGAGGAATTCGTCACCGGCAGCCCCGAGGCTCTCCTGCTGGTCGAGTTTTCCGAACCCGACCCCACGCGCAACGTCCCGAAACTCCGCCAGCTGGAAGAGATGATGGGCGATCTCGGATTCTCGTGGTCCGGCAGCGGCAAGAACTGGGGGGGCGTCACAGCGGTGACTGATCCCCGGATGCAGACGAATATCGCCGAACTGCGCAAATCCGGCCTCAACATCATGATGTCGATGAAGGCCGAGGGCAAACCGGTCTCTTTCGTAGAGGATTGCGCGGTCGAGCTACCCGATCTGGCCGAATACACCGCCGGGCTGACGGAAATCTTTGAAAAACACGGCACAAGGGGCACCTGGTACGCCCATGCCTCGGTCGGTTGCCTGCATGTCCGGCCCGTGCTCAACCTCAAGCTTGATCAGGACGTGCGCACCATGCGCTCGATCGCCGAGGAATGTTTCGATCTCGTCGCGCGCTACAAGGGCTCGCATTCCGGCGAGCATGGCGACGGGATCGTGCGCTCCGAATTCCACGGCAAGATGTTCGGGCCGCGCATGGTCGCCTCGTTCAGAACCGTCAAAGAACGGCTCGACCCCGAGGGCCGCTTCAACCCCGGCAAGATCGTCGATCCGCCGAAAATGGACGACCGGCGTCTCTTTCGCTTCGGGCCGGATTATACCGTGCCGGAATTCACGACCGGGCTGGACTGGTCAGCATGGCCCGGCAGCGGCGGCGGGTTTCAGGGCGCGGTCGAGATGTGCAACAACAACGGCGCCTGTCGCAAGCTGAAGGGCGGCGTGATGTGCCCATCCTTCCGCGTCACCCGCAAGGAACAGGACCTGACGCGCGGGCGCGCAAACACGCTCCGGCTGGCGATCTCGGGACAGCTTGGGCCGGATGCACTGACCTCCGATCACATGGCCGAGACGATGAAGCTCTGCGTCTCCTGCAAGGGATGCAAGCGTGAATGCCCCACCGGGGTGGACATGGCGCGCATGAAGATCGAGGTTCTGGCGGCCCGCGCCCGCAAGCACGGGATCGGGCTGCATGACAGGCTGGTGGCCTATCTGCCGCGCTACGCACCGATCGCCGCGCGGCTTTCATTCGTGATGAACCTGCGCAACAGGCTGCCCGGCGCGGCAAAACTGACCGAGCGGCTGACAGGCTTTACCGCCACGCGCGACCTGCCGACATGGAGCAACCGGCCCTTTACCGACCGCGAGGCGGCACCGCATGGACCGCCCGGCGCGGTGCTCTTTGCCGATTGCTTCAACCGCTATTTCGAGCCGGAAAACCTGCGCGCCACGCTCCAGGTGCTGAAGGCCGCCGATACGCCCGTACATGTGGCCGCCGCGCCAAAGGGCGAGCGCCCGCTTTGCTGCGGGCGGACCTTCCTCTCGGCCGGGCTGGTGGACGAGGCAAAGGCCGAGGCACAGCGACTGGTCGATGCCCTGATGCCGCATGTGGAACAGGGGCTTCCCATCATCGGGCTGGAGCCCAGTTGCCTGCTGACGCTGCGCGACGAAATTCCCGCGCTCCTCCCCGGCAAAGAGACCGCGCGGCTGGCACGCCACGCCCGTATGCTCGAAGAATACATCGCCGATCAGGCCGCCAACACACAGTTCCGCCTGCCGCTGAAATCGCCCGGCCGCAAGGTCCTGCTGCACGGTCACTGCCACCAAAAGGCGATGGGGGTGATGTCGAGCATCGAAAAAACACTTGCCCTGCTGCCCGACACCACGATCGAAACGGTCGAGACCAGCTGCTGCGGCATGGCGGGCGCCTTTGGCTACGGAATCGAAACGCACGAGATTTCGCGCAAGATGGGCGAGCTCAACCTGCTGCCTGCGGTCCGGGCCGCCGATGCCGATACGCTAATCGTAGCGGATGGAACTTCTTGCCGTCATCAGATATCAGACACCACCCAGCGGAAACCGATACATATTGCCCGGCTTCTCGAAATGGCCCTAGAACAATGACCCGAGGGACCGAAGTGACCGAAAAAGCGCTTATTCACGCCATCACACGCAAATCACTTCACGAGGAGCTGGTCGAACGTCTACAGCAACTGATCATCAGCGGCGATCTGGCCCCCGGAACGAAAGTGCCGGAAAAAGAGCTCTGCGAGCGGTTCGACGTGTCGCGGACCCCGATGCGCGAAGCGCTGAAGGTGCTGGCCTCTGACGGGCTGGTCCGGTTGGAGCCGAACCGCGGCGCCTGGGTCACTCGGATCACCGCCAGCGAGGTGGAAGAGATCTTCCCGGTTTTGGGCGCGCTCGAGGCACTGGCCGGAGAGCTGGCCTGCGCCCGTATCAGCGACAAGGAAATCCGCGCCGTGCGCAGCGCGCATGACCAGATGATCGTCAGCTATGAAAGCGGCGATCTCGACGCCTATTTCCGCCTGAACCAACAAATTCATCGAATGATCCTGCTGGCGGCGCGCAACGATACGCTGACCACCGCCTGTCAGGCGCTGTCCATGCGCATGCAGCGCCCGCGCTATCTGGCCAACATGTCGGATCGCCGCTGGGCCAATGCCATGCGCGAGCACGAAGGGATCATCACGCTGCTCGAAGCCCGCGATGGCAAGAAACTGGGCGCTGCCCTGGCCGAGCATATCAAGGGCAAGCAGGCCTCGGTTCTGGATTTCCTCGCCGCCGAAACGGATGCGCAGGCGATGTGAACGCTGTTTCGAGACGTCGCTGACCACCCGCGGCGGCGCAGTCAGCCCCGCGGCCCACATCGCCACCTTCTTTCGCCACTGTCCTACAGCCAGACCCGCGCCTTTGCGGCGGTCATCGTGCGAATCTGGAAATTATTGAAGCGGCGTGATACATTTTTTGCCCGCTTGCCTTTGCAAAAAGATCAGGAGGAGTAATGCAATGTTTCGCACCTACATAAGCGCCTTGATCATGTTTGTTGCCTCGGCAACCACGCTGAACGCAGCAACATATAATGTGTTCGGTTCCTTCAGTGGAGGCCAACTCGGATTCGTCAAATTTGACTTCAGTGTAACCGGTGATTTCTCTACCGACATCCCGGAAACCGATACGGGATTGATCATCAATTCCATCACCTCGACGGTGGTTGGCGGAGATCCGTTCCCAATCGAAGGTGGTTACGGGTTTAGGTACTATTCAACCGGAGACTCTCTCGTTTTCGGCGGCAGGAAGTCAGGAGTAACTGGCATCTCTGGCCTGGACACAGATTTCGGCTTATTGATCAGAGACTTGTCAGCCAAACCGTGGATTTCAGATCTCGTTGATTCGCTCGATTCCGAATCAGGTTACGCGTTCCCCAATACTGACACGTTTACCGTCACCTTGGCGCCGGTTCCCCTGCCAGCAGGCTTGCCGCTTCTGCTGAGCGGGCTCGTCGGGATGGCTGGCTTACGGATGCGGAAAAAGAAAGTTACGAAGGCGTAAACCCACCGGCGCGCGGCCCCCGCGCGCCCTCAGGCCACGCCGGCCCGCAGTGCATCATGGATATGCACCAACCCCAAGAGCGCGCCGTCGCCGCCCACCACGAAGAGTGCCGAAATCTTGTTGGCGTTCATCACCCCCAGCGCCTCGGACAGCAGGGCATCGGGGCGGGTTGTGCGCGGCCCGCGCGTGGCGACCTCGCCAGCGTTGCGCTCCATCAGATGGGTCAGGTTGCGCCGCAGGTCGCCGTCGGTGATCACGCCGGTCAGCATACCGCGCTCGACAACGGCAGCCACGCCGAATCCCTTGGCGGTCATTTCCAGTAGCGTCTCGCCCATGGCTGTATGTTCGTGCACCACGGGCAGCTTGTCGCCCGTATGCATCACCGCGCTGACCGTCAGCAACTGCGCGCCCAGCGTGCCGCCGGGATGCAGCGCGCGAAAGCTCTCCTGCTCGAAGCCGCGCAGTTTCATCAACGCCACCGCCAGCGCGTCGCCCAGCGCCATAGTGCAGGTCGTGCTGGTGGTCGGCGCCATGCCGATGCCGCAGGCCTCGGGCGCGTCGGGCAACAACAGCAGGTGATCGGCTTAGATC
>Ga0209344_10002576_pt1 | contig 19793 bp, 19 predicted proteins | sample Cruoilmetagenom6_FD_187293 | JGI IMG/M metagenome (GOLD analysis project Ga0209344, IMG submission 187293) | Oil polluted marine microbial communities from Coal Oil Point, Santa Barbara, California, USA - Santa Barbara Oil Seep Sample 6 (SPAdes)... | ecosystem: Environmental > Aquatic > Marine... | reverse complement strand
TCGGATGCTGGAGCAAGCATCAACGCGCTCACCCAACGACGCGCCAGCTCGACCGAGCCCGGCCGCATCAGCTCGACCAACAACTCAAGATGATCGTTTGGCGACAGCTGATCGGACCCGCTGGGCGCTGGTGCCGCCTTCCGCTTTGGCGCGGGGTTTCTTGGGCTCGATGGATTGGGTGCTGATTCCATGATCTCCCTCGTCGCCATCAAGGGGCGATGGCGTTGGGTTGATCATACCCGATCCATCACCCATCTTTGAGGCTTCGGTAGGTTGAACCGCCTCCACACTACTTTGAGCCATCGAGCCACGAACCCGTGTTTCGAGCGTCTGGATGTAACGCTCCATCCGGTCCATGCGATCACACAAGTCCGTCAGCGTATTGGCCACAGCCGTCATCAGCTCCGACGGATCCGCCTGATTCAGCGCGTGCGATTTCATCTGGGCGACCTTCATCGGCCCACGCCCCGTCAGCATCCATTCGCCAGAGATCCCCAGCACCCGGCACAGGTTCGTGAGAAAACTCGCGCTGGGCGCGTGCCCCTGCATGTACCTGCGGACGGTTTCCGGGTGGGTCTCGGTCAGCGTCCCGAGCTTGCGGTACGACACCTGCCCGGCCGCCATCGTCAGGCGGTCGTGGAAATCCATCGGATTCACAGCTTCTGAATCGTCGGTTGGACTTGCAGGAATCGTGGCGGCCGATGAGGTTTGGTCAGATTTCATAAGAAACAGTCTATCACACTGTTCGGTGCCCGGCCGCATACAAAAACCCAAACGAACCCCCTTTTCGTCAAAATAAAAGGGGTATGCCACAGATTTGGGTTTGCCTAGTCAATTGTCCCCAGAACAAAATCAAGCGGCCACAATCATGTGGATTCGGGGAAAGTATGAATATGAAATAGATGCTCAAGCTATCCACAATTCGGTGGCAGATCACCCCAAATCAGCCCGCTAGCCCACATCGCCGAGCCCGAGCCACTGCCCGTGGGCCTTGAGCAGCCGCCGTCTGGCCAGCGCATCGGCAGGGCGCCCGAGCGTCGGGGACTCCGCGATCCAATGCCCCGCATCACGCCGGGCCATCTGCAAAAGCTCGATCTCCCTGAAAGGGTCCGCCACCTTGAACGGCGGCGCCCCGCTCTGGCGCGTCCCAAACACATCGCCCGCACCGCGGATCTCCAGGTCCTTCTCCGAGAGCTCAAAGCCCGAGGTCGTCTCGACCATCGCCTGCAAGCGGGCGATGCCGTCCTCGGTCTTTGGATTCCCGATCAGCACGCACACGCCGGGCTTCTCGCCCCGACCGACGCGCCCGCGCAGCTGGTGGAGCTGGGCGAGCCCGAAGCGGTCGGCGTCCTCGATCACCATCACCGTCGCATTCGGGATATCGACCCCGACCTCGATCACGGTCGTCGCGATCAGGCAGTCGATCTTGCCCGCGCGGAACCGATGCATGATGTGCTCGCGGGTGTCTCGTTTGAGCCGCCCGTGCAAGGCCGCGATGTGCACGCCGTTGAGCTCGCCGCCCTCGAGTTCCTTCATCAGCGTCCGCAGATCCCGCACCGGGGCGCTGCCCTGACCCGAGGTTTTCCCCCCAGGCTCGATGGCCGCGACGACAATAAAGACCTGATCGCCGCCGGCGATCTTCTCTTTGACCCACCGGTACACCGTCGAGCGTTTGTCACTCGTCACCTGTTTGGTCACCACCGGCGTACGCCCAGGCGGGAGCGCATCAATGGTTGAAATGTCCAGATCCCCAAAGATCGTCAATCCAATAGTCCGCGGGATGGGCGTGGCCGTCATCACAATCACATGGGGGGTCTCCGCATCATGCTCACTCCCCACCGACTGCCCGCCCTTTACCCGCAACTTCGCCCGCTGCTCGACCCCGAACCGGTGCTGCTCATCAATCACAGCGACGGCCAACGAATGAAACGCCACCGATTCCGAAACAAGCGCATGCGTACCAATAATCAGGTCCACCTCACCCGCGCCGATCCGTGCGACGACGGCTTCGCGATCACCCTTGGGCATCGAACCCGTCAACAGCTCAACCCGCACTGTCGAGCCCTTGAGCATCGCCGTCATCGACAGATAATGCTGCTCGGCCAGCAGCTCGGTCGGCGCCATCAACGCCGCCTGATGCCCGTGGGCGATCGCCAACAGCATCGCATCGAGCGCAACAATCGTCTTGCCCGAGCCCACATCGCCCTGCACCAATCGATTCGTCGGGGTCTCGAAGCTCAAATCCCGCGAGATCTCATCGACCACACGCTGCTGAGCGGGCGTGAGTGCAAATGGCATCCGGGCCAAAATCCGCTCGTTAATCTCCGGCGTACGCACCAAAGCCGGGGCCTTGAGCGTCCGGCGCAGGTGCGCCCGCTTCATGTGCACCCCGAGCTGAAGCATCAGCAACTCGTCATACGCCAACCGACGCCGGGCCGAGTGCACATCCGCCTCACTCTCGGGCGCGTGCATCATCCGGTACGCCTGACCAAGCGTGGGCAGCTCACGCTCGCGCCGATACTCGTCGCTCAGGTGGTCTTCGAGCAACGCGCACCCCTGATCGAGTACCGATTTGACAATCGAATGAATCGCTGGCGAGCCCAGCCCGTCGGTCGCCGGGTACACCGGGCGGTACTCGTCATCCTGATTCATATCCAGCGACTCGACCTCGTCGAACGGGATAATCGAGAACTGCGGGCTGCTCATCTGCAGCCCCGGCCCAAACTTGGTCGGCTTGCCCTGCACCCGCAAATACATCCCCGCGTGGATCTTCTTGGCCAGAAATGCCTGATTGAAGAACACCAAGTCCAGCCGCCCGCTCTCGTCGCACAGCACCACCTGGAACCGAGCCTTGCGCCCGAACCCCGAAATCTTCGTCGCCGTCACCTCGCCAACAACCGAGCCGATCACGCCGGGCTCCAGATCCCCGACCCCGGACTGCGCCCGGATCCACTCATGGCGGTGGGGCAGGTGCACCAACAGCTGCCCCACATTGTGCACGCCGAGGATTTCGAGCTTCTCGATGTGCGTGCGTGCGATGCCCGGGAGCTGGTGGATCGGGGTGGTGAGGGTGATGCTGGACATGGTCTGCTTTGGGGGTTCCTAACCGGTGGAGTCAATCGTCGCTCTGGACATACGCGGTGCGCATCAGCAGCGACATCCCCATCAGTGCCAGCCGATGCTCCAGCGTGTCGGCGATCAACTCGTCGTTCTCGTCTCTGGGCAAGAACCAGTTCGAGTTGCCCGGGCGTTCATCGCGCAGCCCCACGCTGTGCAGAAGCTTGAGCATCTGCTTGCCCGATGCGTGCTTGGACTGCCCGATCCAGGTGATCAACGATCGACCATCCACAAAGTCTACCGACACCCGCATCCGCTTGCGTTTGGCGGCTCGCACCATACAAACTTCTTCCCCGCCAATGCTGATCCGCCAGCCGGAGGTCACCGTGAACACCCAAAGCACCTTCCGCTGCTCCACGGCCTGCACACTCCCGACATCAATCCCATCAGCGTAGATCGTGTACGCCGCGTTCTTCTGCGTCTGGACAACCTCATAGGTCCGCCCATCGTGCAGCCAAAGCAGGCGGTACTCATTTGCACGCATCGGACTGAGCCCGACCGCACCCACGGGCTGGGAGGTCGGCCCGTGCTCGATCGGATAGAGCTGCGCCTTACCGCCGGTGCCAAAGGCGAGGTCCTCTACATCCATCGTCAGCAGATCCTCGACGAGTTTGTCATCGCTCAGCTTGTTGGTCAAAGAGTCGATCTGCTCACGCATCTTGTCGAGCTTCTTAGGCTTGGGCAGCGCGGCTTTGCGGATCTTCTCGATCCGCTTGAGCACCTTGGGCTCAAGGTCGGGCTCGCCCAGAGCGAAGTCTGGATACGCCGCACTCATCGCTTGGGCCCCAGCCCGAGCGGGTTGCTGTGGCTCGGCCCCTGATCCGACGGGGTCAAACCGCCGTCACGCGTGGCCGGATCAATCTCACGCAGGTAATCCCAGGTGTAGATCCCCGTGTCATGCCCATCAGAGAACGAGATCCGCAGGGCGTAGTTCCCAACCATCTCCGCGCCCGTGGCCGACAGCACCCCAGAAGACCCGAGCGAATCGGGCAGGATCGTCAGCGGGTTGCTGGCCATCGCCTTGCGCAGCTCACGCATATCCGCGCTCGGCGACATCCGGCGCAGGTACGCGATCGGGTAGCTCGAACAGCGACCATCGCTCCATTCGATCGTGAGCGATTCTTCTTTTTTCAGATCCAGATTGATTGGGGTGTGTGTCTGTTTCATCGCTGCTAAAGTGTAGTGCTCATCTTCGCCGGAGACCGTACAGATGCCCAATACAACCGCGTCCACCGCCCCCCAAACCAAGTCGCCGATCGATCAGCTGGTCCACGCCATCGGCACCGCGGGCTCGCCGGCCTGCATCGGGATCGATCCGGTCTACAGCAAGCTCCCCAAAGCCCTCGGCTCACTGCCCGAACTCGAAGCCATTGAAACCTTCTCCCTGGCGATCCTCGACGCGATCAAAGAATCCGCGGCGGTCGTCAAACCCCAAAGCGCCTGCTTCGAACGCTACGGCTCCAAAGGCTACGCGATCCTCGAAAAAATTATCGCCCACGCCCGCGATCTGGGCCTGATCGTCATCCTCGACGCCAAACGGGGCGACATCGGCTCATCAGCAACCCACTACGCCGTCGGAGCCGCCGACATGGGGGCCCACTTCATCACCGTCTCTCCATACATGGGCCCGTCCTCAATCGAGCCCTTCCTCGATGCCGGGCTCGGCGTCTTCGCCCTCGCCCGGACAAGCAACCCCGATTCCGATCGTGTCCAGCTCCAAGAGCTCCGCGACGGCTCACGCGTCACCCACGCGATCAGCTCGATGATCGCCGAGATGGGCCAATCCGCGCTCGGCGAACGCGGATTGAGCAACCTCGGCGCCGTCGTGGGGGCCACGAAATCCGCCCAGGATGTCCAAAAACTGCGAAAACTGATGCCCAACGCCATGTTCCTCGTCCCCGGGGTCGGGGCCCAAGGAGGCACCGTCGAGGATGTCCGCCCGATGACCCGTATTGACACATCCGACGGCCTGCAAACAGTCGGTGAACTCGGTGTGATCGTCAACGCCTCGCGTTCAGTGATCTATCCAGAGGCGAATGCGAGCGAATCTTGGCAATCTGCGATTCAGAGAGCAGCCGGAGATTTCTCTGCTAGTCTGCGCCAATTGGCCAACTGATAACGGGCTCGATTATGCTGAATGGTAATCCGAGCAAACAGACGCCCTAATTATGGGGCTTTGAAATGTAATAAAATACAAAAAAAGAAAGAGGCCGCCGGGTTCTACACCCACCGAGCGGCCTCTCTCTGATCCGTAGCACACAAACAACGCGCGTGCGGCTTCAAGTTGTGGGTCAACACAGGTCCGGTGGGTACTTTCGAACGCCAGTTTGGCCCCTATTGAGTGAATAGAGCAGTCGAAACACCAGATTTCGATCTTTACTCCATAGATGTACATCCATATTGGACGATGTGCCATCGATTTGCAAAAAAACCTGAAAACAGGGGCATACGGGGAATGAAACACGGAGGATGGTTGTGATCAAAATTCTTATCGTTTTATAATTATTCGCTGTATATTTTTCAGATTTTATGGTATTTTCGTAGATGTGGTGCATGGTACATTCGAGGGAAGCCTCGCCACCTGTGCTTCGGTACAGCAACATCCAGCTTCTAGAGGAGAAGAAGACATGAAGTATACAGTTCTATGTACAGTTGCAGCGATGGCCGCATCCGCGCACGCCGGCAACTTCTTTGCTGAGTCAGAAAACAATGACACCATCGCATTGGCCAACGATTTGGGCACTTTCGATGCGCCCGGGGGCAACTTGGTGCTCGATGGTGAGTTGGGAACAACCGATGTGGACTGGTTCTCATTCACACTCGACAACGACGCCTCGCTCTCGTTCTTTTCCGTCTTCTCAGCCGCTGGCGCTGACGGGCTGATGCAGATCGTGGCAACCGGCGGCGATGTCATCGCATTCGATGATGACTCCGGTGTTGGGTTCATGCCTTCGATCCAGATCGAAAACTTGGCCGCCGGCACCTACTACATCGGGATCTCAGGCTACGGCGATGTGGATTCCAGCTCCGTCGGCACAGACGAACTCGCTGATGGTCGCCTGGATACCGGCGAAGGACACGGCGAAAGCTTCACCTACAAGCTCAATGTGGGCTTCTCGATCGTTCCTGCTCCAGGTGCCACCGCACTCTTGGGCATGGGCGGACTGATGATCACTCGCCGTCGTCGCTAATCGCTTGTAAAAGTCGGTTTTTGACTTAAAAACGGCGATTTGAGCCAAAAGCCCCATCCGATCAACAATTTTTAACAAAAACAGCCAGTTTCATCTTGAAGCTGGCTGTTTTTCTGTATAATAGTTTGTCGGCATCTGCATCGAAGCTTCTTCGGACATTTGCACGATCGTGATTGTTCGGTCTACAAGTGAGATGAAAAGAGAGAGCTTTTCCGCCGAAGATCACAGGATTTGAGAAGAGAAGGAGAGAGAATAATGGAAAAACTAGCAGTACTTATTGCGACTGTTTCACTGGCAGGCACTGCATACGCAGGCAGCTTCTTCAGTGAATCCGAAGCCAACAACACACTCGCGACCGCAAACGACCTTGGCTCATACAACGCAGCCAACGAGTCAGTACTCGTGAGCGGTAGCCTCGGCGCAAGCGATGTTGATTGGTTCAGCTTCACCCTCGATGTAGACGCAGACCTTGCGTTCTTCTCAGCGTTCGGCACCGGCGACGGCATCATGCAGATCGTGGCCGCTGGCGGCGATGTGATCGCATTCAGTGACGACGAAGGCGCCGGCGCAATGCCCGCCCTCCAGATCGAAAACCTCGCAGCCGGAACCTACTATGTCGGTTTCTCAGGCTTCAGCGATGTGTTCTCGGGCTCAGTCGGTTCAGACGAACTCGCTGACGGCCTCGACGCTGCAGGTGCAGGCCATGGCGAAGAGTTCGCCTACAAGCTGAGCGTCGGTTTCTCCATCCCAGCTCCGGGTGCACTCGCACTCTTCGGCATGGGTGGTATCGTCGCGACTCGCCGCCGTCGATAATCGACTCAGATAATCAATCGAAGCTTCTTCGATCGAAACAAATCCAAAGCAGGCTCGATCAATCGTTGGGCCTGCTTTTTTCTGCGCAGAGCGTGTTGGCATTCATTGCCCATAGACAAAGAAAGAGCCTCAATCCGGTGCACATGCTCCGCATCGAGGCTTTCAGCTTCTCTTCGATCAAACGATTGGCCGCTCGGCTCACATCGGCTTCTGATCAATCGTCAGATCGTAGACATGCAGCAGCTTGTTCTTATCGAACACCATCTCCTGGCGTGACTTGCCCACCACATCGTACATCGGGGTGAGCTCGATCGCATCAACCGGGCAGGCCTCTTCGCACATGCCGCAGAAGATGCAGCGCAGCTCGTCGATCTCGAACTTCGCCGGGTACTTCTCGCGATCATCCCAAGGCGATTCCGCGGCTTCAATATGGATGCAGTTGGCCGGGCAAATCGTGGGGCACATCATGCACGCCACACACTTGACGCGCCCGGCGCTGTCTTTATTCAGCCGATGCACGCCGCGGAAGTTCGACGGCTCAAGCCCGCCCTGCTCGGGGGTGTAGTGCTCACGCCGTTGCTCAGGATACTGCAGCGTTCGGCTCGTCCTTCCCTGCCCGAAGGAGGTAAAGAAGTGGCGCATCGTGGTCCCGAAGCCCTTGACGATCGAAGGCACATACATCGCCTCCGATGAGGACATGGACTTGGGCGTGATCGTGATGATGTCATCTTCGTGAATAGCCATATCGAGCGAGTATAGCGTCAATCTTGGATCGAAGTATCCGGGCGGGGTGTACTTCGACACGGATTTCGTGCATACTATTGCCCATGACCGATCGTCGCTCAGGGCCGCCGTTGTTTGATCTCATGCGAGAGCGTGGGCAGGACCCGCACGCGCCCAAGCCGACGCCCAAACCAAACCAATCCCAGAGCACAAACGCACCTACAAACCCAGCTCCATCAAGCCCACCGCTTGACGCCGCAGCCTCGCCGGCCCAGAGCCCCACGCACCCGCAGTCGATGCCCCATCCATCGTCCGCGCCTGCTTCAACCAAGCAGACCGCATGGGACACCTCCGGCGGCGTGTCACGAGCAGAGCGCTCCGCCGCTGCGGCCATGTTCGACGAAGACACACAAAGCGACTCGGGCATCCGCCTGTCCTCGCCAATGTTCTACGCCCTGATCGTCATCGCCCTCGCGCTGGTCATCGGCGCATGGACCATCGGCTACCAGCGTGGCAACAAGGCCGGCAAGGAAGAGATGAGCCAGCTCGTCGACGACCAGCCGGTCGTCCGCCCGATGGATACAGGCACCCAGCCCGATCCGATCATGAATCAGCCGGTGGTCAACCAGCCAACTCAGAACACGCCAACTACAAACCCCAATACAAACCCAACTCCAAATCAAGCAAACAGCACCGCCCAACAGCCCACCGGGGCCGGGATCCTGAGCGCCTCGGGCTACCTCACCAGCGACCCCCGCGAGCCCGGGCTCAACTACCTCGTGCTGGCGACACTCAACGCCGAACAAGCCGCAAACGCGATCTCGTTCATGTATTCGCATTCAGTGGCGGTCATCGGGGTCCCTGTAGTGGATTCTCGGGCTCGGGGTGCCAACAATCCCTCCCGCTATACACTGTATTCCCTTGGGGTTGCGATCCCTGGAAATCAGTGGAGTGCCATGAGCAGCGCTCGGATGCAGCACCAACGCCAGATCGCAGATCTGGGTGCCCGCTGGCAAGCCGAGCAACGCGGGGCGTCGGATTTCTCCCAGACCAACTGGGAAAAGTTTGATCCGTAAGCAGAACACCGAGTCGGGGCACCGAGCCCGGCCTGACAAACAAGACCCAAGACCAGCCAAGCAGCTACCCGGAGCACACCATGAGCATCGATTCCTCACTCAAAACCGAAGGCAACCTGACCACCGTCCGCAATGTGATGACCCGCGCCGAGCGCATCGCCGCACTCAAGGACGAAGGCAAGTTCATCGAAGGCAAGAACACCGCCCACTCGCTGCCAAAGACCAAGGTCAAAGAATAGTCAACACCCCGAGCACTGTTCCCGGTGTTCAGCACCAGTGTTCAGCCCCGGCGTTCAACAGCGTGGCGCTCGCTCGCCCGCGTTGCACAAACGATCACAGGTTTCGGTGTTTCATCGGAGCCTGTTGTTTTGTATATACAGTGATTGATTTCGCATCTCCCGCCCCCCAATCAGAGAACAGGATTGAACCATGACCACACCGATCACCGCCGCATCAAGCCCCGCCGGAAAACTCGACGGCTTCGATCTCGAATCCATGATCTCTGACCGCTCGGGCGCGATCGACGCCTCAGGCATCCGGCGCATCTTCGCCCTGGCCGCCACACTCGACGATCCGATCAACCTCTCCATCGGGCAGCCCGACTTCGTGGTCCCAGAGCCCATCCGCCAAGCCGCGATCGATGCGATCGACAACCATGTCAACGGCTACACCCTCACCCAGGGGCTCCCCACGCTGCTCGCCAAGGTCAACACCTGGCTCAAGCACGATCTGGGCTGGGATGTCAAGACCGTCAACACACCCGATCACGATGGACCCGTCTCATTCATCACCTCCGGCACATCAGGCGCACTCGTACTCGCATTCCTCGCGCTGCTCAACCCGGGCGACGAGTGCATCATCCCCGATCCATACTTCGTCGCCTACCCGCACTGGGCGACGCTGTGCGGCGCCAAAGCCGTCACCGTCGACACCTACCCCGACTTCAAGCTCACCGCCGATCGCATCGAGCCACTGATCACCGATAAGACCAAGTTCGTGCTCCTCAACACCCCATCGAACCCCGCCGGCGTGGTCATGTCCAAGGACGAATGCGTCAAGCTCCGCGAGCTGTGCAGAGCCAAGGGCGTGCTGCTGATCACCGATGAGATCTACGACGAGTTCGTCTTCAGCGACGCGACCACCGACGCCTGCGTCGGCGATCCGTCCGATCCACGCTGCCCCAGCCCCGCGCGTATCGAAGGCGCGCAGGACGATGTCCTGCTCATCCGCGGCTTCGGCAAAACCTACGGCTGCACCGGCTGGCGACTCGGCTACGCCGCCGGACCCAAGGCGATCATCGAGCAGATGGCCAAGCTCCAGCAGTACACCTTCGTCTGCGCCCCCGCGCCCCTCCAAGCCGGCGTCGAAGCCTGCTTCACGACCGACATGTCCGCGTTCGTCGATGAGTACCAGTCCCGCCGAGACCTCGTGCTCGAAAAGCTCGGCTCGCTCACCGAGATCGCCATGCCCGGCGGCGCGTTCTACGCATTCATCAAAGTCCCCGAGCACCTGGGCATCACCGGGACGCAGTTCGCCGAACGCGCAATCGAGCGCAGCCTGCTGACCATCCCCGGCGGTGCATTCTCCGCCCGCGATACCCACTTCCGGATCAGCTTCGCGACCAACCGTACCAAGCTTACTCAGGGGCTCGATATCCTCGCCGAGCTGATGCAGCCACAGGCATAAACAAGCAGCTTCACACCGTTCATTCTGAAGTAAGTGGGGGAGCAGCAGCTGCTCAGAAGTCGATCTGGATCCGGGCGAAGAGCCCCTCCTGATGGACATCGGTGTCGATCGACCCGACCTCAAACGACGAGCGGATGATCCGATACCCGGCGCTAAAGTCGATGTTGTTCGAGATCCGCAGATCCGTCGAAGCGTTGAAGTCAATCAGGGCATCGCCTGTCTCGATCGGATGCGTGAGGGCCGCGCTCGAGAATGAGAGCGCATCGCTGATCTCCCATCGCACGCCCGAGCCCACCATCGGCAGCGCCGCGAAGCGGTGGGTGGTGTCCATGCGGGTGTCGCCGTTAACAGTCACGCGTTTGCCGATGTTCGCCTCGATCGCTTTAAGCCCCGAGAGCACCGAGATCGTCACCGGCCCCGCGTTAATCGCGTCCCACTCCAGCGAGAGGTCGTACACATCGTACTCGCCCTCGTCCTGCGTCAGGCTCGAGATGCGTTCGCCCGAACTGTCGTCTTGTCCATTGCCCTTGAGCGTGCCCGCGCTCCCGGAGATATTCCCATCGCGCAGTTCCGTGGTGCGCCCGACGGAGAAGGACAGCGAATCATTGAGCTGGACGCCGCGATCGGATTGATGGCGCGTCGCCCAAGACTCGATATAGATCGGATGGTCGTTCTGCGTCAGCCGCTGGTCGTGCTGCGTGCGTGGATCAAAGCGGGGGAGCTCAAAGTCTGACGACGATGACGAAGCGATCCACGACGGATCGATCCCGTGCGATCGCAGCTCGCCGAGCTGCTGATGCGTGATCGGCTCAAGCGTGCCCGCGCCCCGGCGACGCTCGACGGGTTGTGTATCAAAGATGATATCAGTGAGGACAAAGTCATCGTCGATTGAGATCGCCTGCTGGGCATGCACCAACGAACACAGTGTCGTCATGGAAAGCCCGGCTGAGATGATTTGCACGCGAAGCATGATCTACAATGGTGTCCTCTATCAGGACGAAAGTCAACCCTCACGAAGTTGGGTAGAAACTAACATCCGAACCGATGTGATGTCCTATAAATCGGCAGATCGCCCCCCCTGCCTTGAGCAGTTGTGCAGATCGCGACCCATCTACGCTGCTCGGATTGGGCATATTGAGCACATGATTCCCGCCTTCGAGTGAGATCAGCTCCGTATCCGTTGTGTTTGCGATCGCAAACCCCGCGCGCTGATCCACGGCCTGGTCGGCATCCCCGTGGAGCACACACGCCGGGCAGTTCATATGCGAAGCCTGCAATAACACATCGTGCGATTCCGGGTCGTCGAGCTGTTCGCTCAGCCAGGTGCTGTTGATCGTCAGCGTCTGCTTGGTCCGGGCGCTCTGCGTGGTGGACGATCCACGCGCAAACAGCTCGCGCTGTTCTTCCTCCGACATCCGCGAGCATCGATCCACCGCGTTGATCGTCACCACACCAGCAAGCCCAAGCTCATCGCCATGGCGACCCGCCGCCAGCAAAGCCGAAGCGCCCCCGCGCGAATGCCCAATCACAAACACCGGCAAACCCGCCCCCGCGAGTTCCCCGTCGCCAATAGCCCGCACCACACGCACCACATCCTCGACCTGACGCGTCCAAGTATCGAGCGCAAACAAATCCGGCCGCGCAAAGGTCTCGATGTCATTGGTCATCCCCGAAGTCGAGAAGTTGAACCGGTGCACGACCATCCCCGAAGCGCACAGGTCATGCGCAAGAATCGGGATGAACCCATAGTCCTTGTACCCCTTGAACCCATGGAGCAGAACCACGCACGCGCTCGGCTCGCCCGTCGGCCGATGCGTATCGCCCAAGAGCTCAAGCGCGCGTTCGTTCTTGAGTGTAAATGGTGTGCTCGATAGTGTGTTCATGGGGGCGATCCTTCCGTTACCAATCCTATGCGTGCCTCAGGCGGGCATGTGGAGTACCAGTGGGGGTGTATTGATGAAGCAATCCAGCCTAAACTTGTGCTTGGACAACGCACCCAAGCCATCCCAAACCGACCAAGCCCAAGCAACTCAACAAGCAACTCAAGAAGAGTGGGGCAAGTCCCCGCCCAAAGGCTCGGAGCACCAGCTGCTCAAAGGCCCGCGCCTTCGCCGCCAAGAACTCGGCACCGCGATCAAGATCTTCATCGAGTTCATCCGCGGCTTCCGCCGGCTCCACTTCATCGGCCCCTGCGTCACCGTCTTCGGCTCCGCCCGCTTTACAGAGGACAACGAGTATTACCAACTCGCCCGAGCCATGGGCAACAAACTCGCCCAGGCCGGCTTCGCCACCATGACCGGCGGCGGCCCCGGCATCATGGAAGCCGCCAACCGCGGCGCACGCGACGCCAATGGGCTCTCGATCGGGTGCAACATCGAGCTGCCCCACGAGCAGTTCCCCAACCCATACCTCGACTTGTTCGTGGACTTCAAATACTTCTTCGTCCGCAAGGTCATGCTCGTCAAATACTCCGACGCCTTCATCGTCATGCCCGGCGGGCTCGGCACCCTCGACGAAGTCTTCGAGACCCTCGTGCTCATCCAAACCGGCAAGATCGAACGCTTCCCAATCATCATGATGGGACGAGACTTCTGGAAGCCGATGGAGCAGTTCATCCGCGACTCCCTGATCGCCCACGCCACCGTCGAAGCCGATGTCATGGACCTCGTCCACATCACCGACGACCCCGACGAGGCCATCGAGATCATCGCCAAAGCCGAGGCAAGGCTCAACGGCGATCGGTAGCTTAGTCCTTTGATGGGATATCGACTTCGCGTGATCGTAGTTTGTGACGAGCAAATTGTGTGATTCTTTTATCCCGATCATGGAGCATGTCAAGTCCAATCTGATCGAGTTCTTGATCAAAGGGCGTTCCGCGAATAGTGGGCAAGTTGTCGATGACCCATCGCCTCACGGAGATTGAGTTTGATTTTGCCAAGGGGGCGAAGTTTTCTACCCACGCCTTGATAAACGCTCCGTCTCTGTACCTTCCGTAGTAGGAAGTCGACATGGGATTGGCACCGTTAGTGACAACCAGGTCCTCTGCAATCAAAGGAAACAATTGATCGCCATCAACATCCTGATACATGAGCAGTACCATGCCAGCCGAGTCATAGGTCCACGACTGAGATGCGGGTTGATTCGGGATACTCTTTCGCCATCCTAATGCGGCATCAACGGCTAGGCTGACGATCCTGTTGTACTTTGATGACACATTCAATTCATTGGGTTGGTGATACTCTGCAATGTACAACAGGATTTTCAAACCGTGTGCAAGATCGTGTTCTTGGTCCGAACAAATAAGAGCTTCTAATGATTCGTAGAACTGATTTAAACCGGGGTCGGCTTCATAGCTCCAGTTATACCCAATAGTGAATGCTCGGTCGTCTGCAGAGAGCTGTCCTTGTACCTCCTCAGGATTCAGATATACATGCTGTACCTGGTCGAGCAGCCCAGCATCTTTCGCGATGTGGAGGGCGCATTGTGTTGCATTGGTGCTCGGGTCTATCAAGTACTCGATAAACGAATCACTCAAAATACGATCGTGTATGGGCCCTAAGAGTGGTGCGAGCTCGGCATAAACCTCCGGAGAATCTCTCTCTATTTTTTTGGTGGAGCCAGAGCTCTCTTCTCGTTGGATATTGAGTTCTTCCGTGATCCACCACAGAGAGACGGTGTAAGGCAAATACGCATACCAAGAGTCTATTGCCTTTTCATCTTTATCGAACATGCCCAGCTCCGAGGCCGCAGGCCCGTCGCCATCCATCACATCAATGATGTCCTCCACACTCAATCTGTACAACTGGCGAGCATCGATCGGAGGTCCGATCCATGTGCCATCTTCATAGGTCAGATAATCGCCGATGAATGCGATCAGCATGAGCCGGGTGAAATTTCCCCGTTCGGCTTGGTTGGTGAGCAACGGCTGGCAGAGCCGGCGGCCGAACCGACGAGCACGAGATTCAGAAACTTTTAATCGACCTTCCTTGCTCCACGATCTGTCTGGATAGATCCGATTCTGCAGTGGCGATTCATACGCCGAGTTCTCCGCAAGAATCCAGTCCTCCGGCAACCATTCCCACCCCGCCATCAAAAACCAAGAAGGCACAGCCGCCAGCCAATCCGTCTCCACCACCCGTCGGCTCACCGACACCCCATACGCCCCCGTCCCGATCAGCAACAGCCCGAGCACAAACGCCCACTTGCGTCGCTTGGCTTTGGAGAACTGCCTGATGCTCTTGGCCGTGCGTCCACACTCGGGGCACTGGAGCCCGCTGGCCGCCGACATGTCATACCAACACTTTGGGCAGCGGACGCGCCCGCGTGGCCGATCGCCGATGCTCGCCCCGACGAACATCATCAACCCAAAGAGCACCAGACTCCCGCTGATCGCATACACCGGCGCGGCGTACCGCTCGGTCTCCGGATAGTTCGCCGCATTGGTATACGCCAAGTACCCAAACACCACCGCGACAACGGCGCACACAACAGTCAGCCCGAAACCAACCCACAGCGACCGTCGGCTCCGCTGAGCAATCAACCGCTTCCGCCTGCGCGCAAAGAGCTCCGAGACCAGCCGCACAAAGAGCGAGAAGCTCCAGCACGCCATCAGCGATGCACCCAACCACAGAATCACAATCCACACCACCATGCCCAGAGTATACGGCCGCTGGGCACAACGGATTCAGAGACTCTTCACCAGCGGCTTAAACGCTCGCCGTCGCGAACCGATCCTTGACCGTGCTCCGCCCCTTGGTCGAGTACTCCTCAGCGATCGCCGAGACAAACTCATCGAGCGGCAACGATCCAAGGTCCTTCTCCGTCCCGAACGCACGCACCGATACCGCACGCTTCTCCGCGTCCCGTGGGCCGACGACCAACAGATACGGGATCTTCATCTCCGAACCATTCTTGATCTTCGCCTGCACACGCTGGTCGTGGTTGTCCATCGTCGCCCGGATACCCACGGCATGGAGCGCACTCATCACCTCGTGCGCATAATCATTGCTCTTCTCAGAGATCGGCAGCACACGCACCTGCTCGGGCGCCAGCCACACCGGGAACGCACCGGCGAAGTGCTCGATCAGCACGCCAATAAATCGCTCCATCGAACCAAACGGCGCGCGGTGGATCATCACCGGGCGGTGCTTCTCGTTATCCGGGCCGATGTAGCTCAGATCAAACCGCTCGGGCAGGTTGTAGTCCACCTGCACCGTGCCCAGCTGCCACTCGCGCCCGATGACATCCTTGACGATGAAGTCGATCTTGGGCCCATAGAACGCCGCTTCGCCTGCTTCTTCACTGAATGCCACGCCCAGAGTCTCGGCTGCATCACGGCACGCCTGTTCCGCCTTGTCCCAGTTCGCCGGGTCGCCCGTGTACTTACCCGAATCCGGGTCACGCAGCCCCACACGCACGCGATACTCCGTAATCCCGAGCACATTGAAGATCGTCTTCACAAGCGACAAGCACCCCTGCACCTCCTGCCCGACCTGATCAGGCGTACAGAACAGATGCGCGTCGTCCTGGGTGAACCCACGCACGCGAGTCATGCCGTTGAGCTCGCCCGATTGCTCCCACCGGTACACCGTCCCGAACTCGGCCAGCCGCACCGGCAGATCCTTATACGAGTGCGGCTGCGAGTCGAACACCTTGATATGGTGCGGGCAGTTCATCGGCTTGAGCATAAAGCCCTCGATCTCGCCGGTTTTGAGATGGTTCGAGAGCTGGGCGCAGCTGCACCCCTCCTCCGAGAGCTGCACCATGTGATCCCGCTCGATCAGTGGGGGGAACTGCGAGTCCGCGTAGTACGGGAAGTGCCCCGAAGTCCTATACAAATCCAGCTTCCCAATGTGCGGCGTAAACACCTCGTGGTACCCCTGCTTGGTCAGCTCAGCACCAATAAAGTTCTGCAGCTCCTTGCGGACGACCGAGCCGTTGGGTGTCCACAGGATCAGCCCCTGCCCGACGGTCTCGTCGATGGCAAAGAGCTTGAGCTTCTTGCCCAGCACACGATGGTCGCGCTTCTTGGCTTCTTCCAATCGCTCAAGATGGGCCTTGAGGTCCTTCTTGCTAAAGAACGATGTCCCGTACACGCGGGTCAGGCGGTCCGAGTTTTCGTCGCCGTGCCAGTAGCTCGATGCGAGCGTCATGATCTTGAACGCCCCGATCCTACCCGTGCTCGGAATATGAGGCCCCCGGCAAAGATCTTCCCAATCCTTGCCCGGCTCACCCGTCGCATAAAAGCTCAATGACAATGAACCCGCTTCGTGCGCACGATGGGCGTTGTCGAGCTTGTACTTCGAGCCCTCGCTCTTGACCTTCTCGAGCCCCTCGGAGTACTCAAGGTCGTAGCGGGTGAACGGGCGATCCTCTTTGACGATCTTGGCCATCTCAGCTTCGATGTCCTCAAAGTCGCCCTCACGCAGCGGGCGATCCTCAGGAAAAGCAATGTCGTAGTAGAAGCTCTGCTCAAGTGCCGGGCCATAGACGAGCTGCGCCCCAGGGATCAACCGCTGGATCGCCTCGGCCATGACATGAGCCGTGGAATGTCGCAGCATGCTCAGCGCATTGGGGTCGTCCTGCTTGTCGCGGGTCTTCTCAGTGACCAGCGAGAGCGAGCAATCCTGCTCGATCACAGTCGAGAGATCCGAGAGCTCATCGTCGATCAGGCACCCCACGCACGCGCGGGCCAGCCGTTCGCCGATCGACATCGCGATGTCGTGGGCCGAGATCGGGTTGTCGAATGATTTGATGGTGCCGTCGGGCAGTGTGATGTTGGGCATGTCCGTGCTCGTTTCTCTCTGTTTTCGCTCTGCCGGGGGATGGCCTCGGCTCGGTGGTCAGTAGGGGGTTCATCCTATGAAAAACGCCCAGCGTTGGCTGGGCGTCAGGTGCAATTTTGCAACAATATCCAGCCGGCCTATCGCAGGTTCGTGGTGGTCCCGGTGGTAGTCGTGGTGCTGAACATCGTTCAAGATTCTAGGCAGTCATTGCCGGCTCGGCTTATGAGCAGCATTCCGAGCCGCAACAGTCCTCGGCAGGCATGACCGCCAAGATGTCCACGCTCGTGATCACATCGCTCGCCGACTGTCCATCCGGGAGCAGTTCGCTGACCTTGGCGTACAGCGGGTCGTTGGCCGCGGTGAGGGCCCGGACATAGTCGGGCTTGGGCGTGAGCCTGATCCCATCGAGCCCGGCGTTGACCATCTGCTCGCGCATCTCCTCGACCGGGATCGCGCCAGCAACGCACCCCGCCCAAGACTCAACGATGGACTTGACCTCCTCGGGCAGTTCCTTGAGCAGCGCGATGTCCGACACCGCCACCCGCCCTCCGGGCTTGAGCACCCGCGCGATCTCGTTCCACACCTGCTGCTTGTCCATCGACAGATTGAGCACACAGTTCGAGATGATCACATCCACCGACGAATCCTCGACGGGCAGGTGCTCGATCTCACCTAATCGGAACTCGACATTATCGAGCCCGGTGCTCTGGCGGTAGTGGGCGATGTTGGTGCGGGCCTTGGCGATCATCTCGTGGGTCATGTCCACGCCGATGGCTCGCCCGGTTTTTCCAACTTTGGGCCCGGCGAGGAAAATATCGAACCCGCCGCCCGAACCCAGATCGAGGATGGTCTCGCCTTCCTTGAGCGCTGCGATCACAGTAGGATTGCCGCACGAGAGCCCCATGTTGGCATCGCTGGGCAACGCTTCGAGCTCTTCTTTGGAATACCCGATCTGCTCGGCCAAGTCCTCGGGGTTGATCGAACTCGTCACGCCGCACGCCCCAGCGCTGCAGCAGCTGCCGGTCGAGTAGGTGTCGCCCGTGAGCTGATCCCGCGTCACGGTGCTCGAGGTGGCGATGGTGGCGTAGTCCGAGCGGATCTGCTCACGGATCTGGTCGTTCTTCTGGTTGTTCTGCTGGTCGTTCATGCTTTCACTCCTGATTGAAGGGTGGCTTTGGTATCGGTATTGGTGCAGCAGCCTTCGCGCTGCATCCGGGCAAGATCAATCGGATCGATCGCGTCGATTGTTCGCAGAGCGGCCCGGTCTTCTTGGATCTGCTCGTCTCCGAGCCCATGGGCCCGCACCCATCCCAGCGCGTCTTCAACGATCGGCTCGGGCTCGCGGGGCACGCGGTAGTGCACCCATCGCCCTTCCTTGCGCGATGCCAGCAAGCCCGCGTTGCGGAGCGTCGCCAGGTGCTTGGAGATCGACGCGTTGGACAGGTCGATCAGCTCGACGAGCTGGCACACGCACCGCTCGCCATCGAGGCAGGCCGACAGCAGGCGGATGCGGTTGGGATCAGAGAGCGCGTGGGCAATATCGGTGAGTTGGTTCATTTGATTTCTCATTTCGTTAAATAAGAATACAACCCAGGCCCGTTTTCTTCCAATGGAAAATGGGAATTGTGTTTAAATATTTCGATATATCGAAACTTGATATATCATTATGCCGTACAATACAGCGCCATGCTCACACTCAAGCAAGATCATTCAGAACTCGTCGTCCTCTCCGTGCTCGCCCAGGGCCCTTCCTACGGCTACGCGATCAGCAAGGACATCGCCGCCCGATCCGAGGGCAACTTCAAGCTCTCGCCCTCGGGCATGTACCCGCTGCTGACCAAGCTCGAAAAACTCGGGCTCGTCACGACCAACTGGGAAGAGGTCAAAGCCGCCGGCGCTGATCCGGACTCCACCGGGCGCAAACGCAAGTGGTACACCCTGAGCCCTAAGGGGCACAAGCAACTCGCCAAACGCATCGAGCTCCACGCCCAGATGCAATCCATCCTCAACGGCTTCGTCTCCCCGACACAACACGCAACACACCTTGAAGAGAATGCAGCCGGATGAGCCAAGCCGACTTCCAATCTGCGCACGGGCACCCGACAGAAGGCCGGGGCACCAAGGACTCGATCTCCTCGTGGCTCGATGTCCTCACCGGCATGCTCGCGATCCCCGAGTCCCAGCGGACCCAAGTCCGCGACGAGTTCGAAGACCACCTCCGCTCGCGCATTGATGATCTCTTGATCACCGGCAAGCCCGAGCCCGAAGCCATCCGCATCGCCATCGCCGAGCTCGGCGAAACCGCCGAGCTCGCCAAACTGATTTCCAAAGCACACCAACACGCACACCCAAGGAGAAGAACCATGAACATCGCCATGATCACCGTCGCCATCGCCGGGCTA
>Ga0209344_10002575_pt1 | contig 19809 bp, 12 predicted proteins | sample Cruoilmetagenom6_FD_187293 | JGI IMG/M metagenome (GOLD analysis project Ga0209344, IMG submission 187293) | Oil polluted marine microbial communities from Coal Oil Point, Santa Barbara, California, USA - Santa Barbara Oil Seep Sample 6 (SPAdes)... | ecosystem: Environmental > Aquatic > Marine... | reverse complement strand
AGAATCAATGCGGAAAAAACTAAAAAATAAACAGTAAATTTAACAACAATAGAATCGATTTTGCGCACTTAGTTTGCTATGCTCACTTTCACCCGGCGCGGGTGGTTCACTTTGTCCGGCTCATCCAAAAGACTTAAAGTTAACAAATTATATCATAAGACATCGATAGATATTGTTGAGTGGTCACAAACTGCTTCTGAAAACTTCAGCATATCTTTTGAAAATTTAGAGAAATATTTAAAAGCAGACCCAACTTTATTCCATAAGATATTATCTTCTTTGAACAATAAGATGAAGGAAGGGCTGAGAATCTATATTTATGATAGCCTGTTTGAAAAGTATGTAAATTTATTTAATGAGGATATTAAAATTTTAAAAGAAACATATTTACTACAAGATTTCACACAAGCTCATTTTGATTATGATAGCGAAGGATTAGAGCAACTATGTATATCCTATCCTGAATTTCTTTTAGAATACTTTGAATACTATTATAGTATACCGGAACTTGAAAGACCTAATAGAGAGCATCGCGATAGATATAATTTTATATGGAAAAATGAAGATTTAATAGAAAGAATGGAATCTATTTTAGATTATATTATTGACAAAGAACCTTACTACGGAATAAGTGACCATCCTACAGGAAATCTTTTCGAACAATTAAAACCTGAAGAAAGTAAAAGAGCCATCTCTTTTTTAAGAACATATATGATAAAACATACTAACAGCCCTGAACACTTGACGGTTGTTATGGACATAGTTCATAAAAAATTCGCAAATGAAAAGGAAAGCTTTATAAAAACTCATCTGATTAAAAATAAAGATAAGGCTGTTTTTGAAAAGGTAAGGTGGATATACCAACAAGCAGTTTGGAGTGGAAATGAAGACCCTGATTTGATTAGAGCCAAAAGATGGGAAGAAGTTTTAGGTTATGTAAATTCCTTACCTGAAGATATAATGTTATTACCGATACAAAACTATATTAAAGAAATTATTGAAAGAAATAAGGAATATAGTAGAAGAAATAAAAAGAGAAGAAATAGGTAAGGCACGAGAATCATCTAAATAGAGACTAACTCCATCTTAAAAAGCTGAGAAATTTGTGTTTTATGTTGTATAACCATAAGCTTTGTGGTTTGTTTTGGCATTAATCAACAGTAAATAATATCAAATTGTATATCAATGTCAAAAATGGTAAAATGTTGTACCTATGTTGTACCCAGTCCATAAAAAAAGGCTTCACATTTCTGTGAAGCCTTGTCTTTACTAGTAGCGGGAACTGGACTCGAACCAGCGACCTTCGGGTTATGAGTACGCGGAAATTCCCTTATAACCCTTTTTTTGTGTATTTTGGTATGAAGACAAGTACGTTTATAGGTAAGCTGTTTATTAAAAATAATTTCATATAAGAATTAGGAATCTACTGAAGGTTGTTTAATAAATTCCCCAGCATTTCATTAATATTTGCAATAGGGGGCAATTTATTTTTAGAAATACTCCGCGACCTTTACAAATCAGTTTTTTTAAACAGTACTTTCTCCAATTATTTTGGTTTTCTTGGTATTGGAATTAAGAAACCGATTCGAGTTGTGAGGAATGTAAATCTGGGACTGTTTATAATCTGGGATTGCTTATAATAAAGGTGTATATAACACTGTAAGGTTTAAAGAGAAAACTTATCTGTTAAAGACACTACTATTTTTCTCTTTTCAATTACAAAGAGATAACATTCTTAATATAAAACCAACTTTAATTATGTAATCTTTTAATTATCAGTGTCTCCCTCTATTTGGCCTCTGGTCGAAAATTATTCGATTAACGGTTAGATACCATTAATAATGAGCCTAAGGAGGAATTTGGTTCAGGTGTTTATTAAAAAATACTAACTTTATCATATAATTTTTCTAAAACCACAATCTCTCTGTCTAGAGTCTCAATATTTCTAATTATAATGCTATGGTTTCCTATAAAAGGGAATAGCCAGGGGCTTTTATTTAATTCAAATGATAGTTTAATTGCCCAAAGAACTGAGTATAATGTCTTTGGTAATAACCAACCCGATTTCAATAAACCCTTTGAGATAGATTTCGATCTTTCTATTTTGGATAGTAATAGCTTTGGGTATATTCTTACCATAGGCGATAAGAAAAGCTCGACTTCCTATTCCCTAACATACTTGAAACGTGCTGAAGAATCTTTCGAATTGAGCTTTAATTTGGATGGAGTAGAGAATCTACTAAAGATTCCGTTAGATAAGAACTCCCTAGGATATAAAAAATGGATTAAACTTTCATTGAAATTTGATTCCTTATCAAGGAAAATCAACATTAAAGTAGGCCATAAAACATACAGTACGTCGTTATTTCAGTTTAAAACAAATATTACCCCACAGTTGTTTTTCGGAAAACACGGTAGCATAATAGATGTCCCCTTAATGGCTATTAAAAACTTGACGATTACTGAAGGGTCCAAAAAATTTCAATTCAATTTCTATGAAAGTGAGGGAAATATCGTCCATGATGAGCGAGGGGACCCATATGGTACCGTATTGCATCCCAACTGGCTTATTAATGATTCCTATCATTGGAAACATAGGTTCACTTCGTATTCCAAGTCAATAACAGCCTTAACCTTTGACGAAGCCAATCAACGTTTTATTTTTATTAATGCGGATACCATAGGTTATTATGATTTCAGGAAGAATCTAACACGAAAACTTCAGTTGAAAAGTAAATTTTCGGTACCGATAAATTTAGGGACCAGCTTTGTTCATTCAGAAACAAGCGAATTGATTGTTTATGAAGTAAATGATCTACCTACCGATAGTGCCACTATAGCGAGTATAAACCTTGATGGTTTACAAACCAAAGTACTTAGTCGCCAACAATTACCACAACAGCGACACCATCATAACTTATTTTGGGATCAAGACAATAATCGATTTATCATATTTGGGGGGTTTGGGAATCAAAGGCTGTCCAACACATTTAATTCATATGACCTAAGCACCTATAAATGGGATACCTTAAATTTAAAAGGAGATGTTATATCCCCCCGATTCTTCTCTGGTATGGTGCAAACAGGAGCACAGGAAGTTTTATTGTTTGGAGGAGTGGGGAATGAAACGGGTGATCAGAGTATAGGTAAGACATACTATTACGATTGTTACCGCGTGGATTTTAAGACGGGAACTATAAAAAAACTATGGGAAACCAAAAGGAACCAAAATTTGGCATCTGTTAGGAATATGGTGGTATCTTCAGACTCTACTGCATTTTATACCTTGAATTATTCCGAGTACATTCCCGATTCCTACCTACAAATGAATCGTTATAACATAAAGAGTGGTGAATTTGAAATCCTAGGGGATACCATACCCATTATCTCTGAAAGGATAAAGACCAATGCTAATCTTTATTTTAACAATGAAACCAATGAGTTCTTTTGTACCGTACAAGAATTTGACATCGATGGCTCAAATACCATCAAGATATATTCATTGAACAGTCCCCCTGTTACAAAAGAAACAATTACAAAATACATTTTCAAAAAGCCTGTTGTTTACTATTCAAAAATATATTTCATAATAGGTTTATTTCTTGTTTCTTTAGTTTCTTGGTACTTTTTTAAACAATGGAAAAGCAATAAAAAAGAGAAGCAGAAACAAATTCAATCGGTAATAACAGTAGAACAACCGGAGCAACTAGAGCAACAAGCCAGTATTCACGAAAATTCCATTTCATTGTTTGGGGCTTTTACAGTGTACGACCCCAAAGGGAAGGACATATCCTATTTGTTTAGTAATAAAATACGCCAACTGTTTATTCTCATCTTGTTACATAGTAGGGAAATGGTCCCACTGGGAATCGTTTCCGAAAAGATCAATTATATACTTTGGCCTGAAAAAGACCATAAAAAAGTTAAGAACACGAAAAATGTTGCCATTAGCCAATTGCGAAAAACCATTCGGGAAATGAAGGGGCTGGAAGTGGTATATGCCCATGGAAGGTTTTCAATAACATTTGGCAATGATTTCCGGTGCGATTATTTTGATTTTATCGATAGCTTAAAATCCCTTAATCAAAATTCAGGGAATAATGCAGTTATAGATAGGTTGATGCTTATCTCTAAAAAAGGTCACTTTCTAATATCCTTTGACCTTCCTTACTTTGATCAAATTAAGACTGAATTTGAGCATGAAGTATTAAAAGTAATACCCGACCAAATAAAATACTTCTACGGGAAAAAGGACTATCCTAAGGTGGTTAAATTATCTGAAATACTCAGCAATATTGAATCCCTGAATGAGCTATCCTTTTATTATAGGATTCATTCCTATATGAAATTAGGACTTGTTGATATGGCAAAAAAATACTATAACAATTTCATCATCGAGTATAAGAAGCTACTCGATGATGATTTTCCTAATACTTTTAGCGAAGTCTCTAAGAACATCCCCGATGTTTTAAAATAAAACCTTATCAATTATGGTTTAAAAATTTTTTTTCCAAAAAACCATAATCGTTTATTATTTCTTTTTTTTGTCATTCACTGACATAGAATAGGGCTTTTCACTTACTTTCGTTCCCCTTATCAGATTTGGTGTTGCTTTCATATCGAATTTAAATGTGCTGCCGTTCATTATATCCTCATAGGTTATATATGTTTTATCGTATATCTTTCCATTCTTTTTCATAGCATCGATATATATCTTTTCCTTGGAATTGTCTGGAGCTTTAATTTCAAAGGTATTTCCATTTCTTAAATGCATTTTCACATTTTTAAACAATGGACTACCTAAGGCATATTGTCCCGTACCTGGGGTAACTGGGTAAAACCCTGCAGCAGAAAACACATACCAGGCAGAGGTTTGTCCGTTGTCCTCATCACCACATAGACCATCGGGTGCGGAGGAATATAATTTATCCATTACAGTGCGTACCTGTTTTTGCGCCTTCCATGGCTGTCCTAACCAATTATAAAGATATATAGCGTGTTGAATGGGCTGATTGCCATGGGCATATTGACCCATATCCGCCACTAACATTTCCGTGATTTCATGAATCTGCTGACCATAATATGAATCGTTGAAGGTTGGGCGTGTAGTAAATACGTCGTCTAAACGGGAAAACATTTTTTCTTCTCCTCCAAATTCCTTGGCTAGCCCAAGAGGGTCATGAAAAACACACCAAGTCCAATGCCAAGCGGCACCTTCGGTAAAAGCATCACCCCATTTATCAGGTGTATAGGTGTTGGCCCAAGATCCATCCTTATTTTTACCTCGCATGAATCCAATCTTGGAATCGAATACATTTTTATAATTAAAGGAACGCTCTCTAAATAATTTCACCTCCTTTTTTGGTTTTTTCAAAGCTTCAGCTAGTTTTGAAATACTCCAATCGGCAAAAGCATACTCCAATGTCCTAGCGGCATTTTCATTGATACCCACATCATAGGGCACGTAACCTAGAGAGTTGTAAAATTCCGCACCATATCTACCTACTGAATTAAGTGGACCTTTACTCAAAGAGTTCTTAACTACTGCTTGATATAAAGTCTCGATATCGTAACCTCTAATACCTCTTAAATAGGCATCGGCTATATTTATGGCCGAATTAGACCCAATCATACAGTCCCTATGGCCAGGGCTTGCCCATTCTGGTAACCATCCACTTTCATTATAGGTGTTTACCAAGCCACTCATAACGTTACTCAAATATTCTGGGTACATGATAGTGAAGAAAGGGAAAACAGCTCTAAAAGTATCCCAAAAGCCATTATCGGTAAACATATAACCAGGAAGTACCTTTCCGTTATAAGGACTATAATGAACTATTTTATTTTCAGCATCAAGCTCATAGAATTTTCTTGGAAATAACAACACACGATATAAAGCTGTATAAAAGGTTCTATATTGCTCTAATGTGCCACCTTCAATCTCTATTCTTCCAAGTTCATTATTCCAAGCTGCTTCGGCTTTGGCTTTTGTTTCCCAAAAGTTATCGTTTCCAATTTCACGATCTAGGTTTATTTGGGCTTGAGCTTCACTAATGAATGAGGAAGAGACCTTAGCCGTTACTTTCTCATTATCCTTAGTTTTAAATGAAATTGCGGCCCCAACATGATAGCCTTCAGCTTTATATTGTTTTGATGTTTTAGTTGTACTGTTCTTCTCATTTTCCCATGTAATTACCTCATCAAAATCCTTATCAAAAACAATGACAAAATAATTATGGAAGTTTTCAGGAACCCCTCCGCTATTGTTTCTGCAATACCCGATTATTTTTCGCTCTTCAGGAACGACTTTTACCATAGATCCCTTAAAAAAACCATCGACCAAAATATGGGATTTTTCTGATTCTGGAAATGTAAACCGAAACTGTGCTCCACGCTCTGTGGGGGTTATCTCGGTTGTAATGTCATAATCAGCTAAATAAACTTTGTAATAATGTGGTCTGCTTACCTCTGCCTTATGAGAGTACCACGAAGCCCTTTCATCTTCATTGATTTTCAAATCCCCGGTTTCTGGGAAAATAGCGAATGCGGCATAATCATTTATCCAAGGACTCGGTTGATGTGTCTGTTTAAACCCTCTTATTTTTAAAGCGTCATAAGTATATCCCCAACCGTCACCCATTTTACCTGTTTGGGGTGTCCAAAAATTCATGCCCCAAGGGGTGGCAATGGCGGGGTAAGTATTTCCATTAGAAAGGGCAAATTCAGAATCCGAGCCAACTAACGGATTTACATAATCAACGTAAAAAATCTTCGTGTTTCCCGAAATATCTTGGGCGTAGGTATGGAATGAACACACCAAGTAGAGTACTATTGATATTTTTTTTAAATTCATGTTTATATATTATAATTATATAATTGGGTATTCATCCGTAGGAGGGTGATAATTTAAAAAGGGACAAAGAAAAATATTCCTTGCCCCTATGAAAAAACTAGCTCAACATCTTACATCAATGCCCATTTAAAGGGTTGTGCTATTTAATAACTATAGGTTACAATGGTCTATTTGAAAATAACCAATCAATGTATAACGGCGTAATCAGCTATTAAAACACCTCGTTTATCCATTTTTTAGTTTGATCAGGTCTGTAGTACATTCTAATTCGCCATATCAATTCTTCAACATTAACAACCTTGAAATCCTCATTAAGCTTGTCCGCATTGAGTTTTGCGGCACCAGGACCTACAACGTTTCCGCCGGAGTTTTCCCCTAATTCATCCTTGGAATCCCCAATATCTGAAAATCGACTCCACGCGTGGACAGAAACCAAACTAAATGGGTCATCCAATGTTTCTGAATTTAACTTATTTGCTATATAGGTTGGCGTTCCTTCCCTCTCATTGTTATGGTCCCCAAAATTCCAAAGGGAGTATTTTACGGTTACAACAGGTATATCATAACCATTCTTATTGGTGACCCAAATAATATCTCCCTCACCCCCGGCATAGGGTGAATATTGTACAGCGACGATACCTGTTAGTTGGTCATTTGCATCTACATATGCTTGATAGGCCTCTTTTGCCTGTGCCGAACGAATATCTTTTGCAATCAAAGCCAACACCTTAACACGGTGTTGTCGCATATGGGATGCAGTAGCCTTAGCTATGTAATCAAGGGATTCGGTTCGATTTGCTGATTCTCCTAGATTGTCGGCATAGGTATACCCACCTCCAAAAGTTTGAACCACAGATGTTTTTGAAGCTTGTTTTTCAAAAAGCGTCTGCATCATTGCAGGTGCGATCATGGACAGGTTATCAACTGGAAGTCCGAATGACATTTTCATTTCATTTGCCTCTGGATGAGTATAGTAATCCGACCTATCAAATCCGTTCATCATCCACTGTATATTGTCGCCGTCCGATAAGTAATAGGAAACGTATTTCTTTCCTTTCTCCTCAAAATCTATAAACTGTGGATTAAGCACCTTGGCCAAACCAGCCTGTCTTTCCTTATAGAGTATGGAAGTTAAACTTGTGTTGTAAGACCAGTCGGCCGGAACCATGATATTACCGCTTTGTGATACTTTGTCAACAAATTGATCTTCACCCACACCTTGTTCCCAACCGTATACTGGTGAATTGGGTGCCAGCCAGTTTAATACTTCTTCGAACAATGCCAAATTTTGGCCAGCCGACGGATTGTTGAATTCTTTATTTAAGTTGAGAACAAATAGGTTGTTCTTAATGGCAAATTCCCTTAATTCCCCAGTTTGTACAGGCATGACCACTAAGGCCTTGTTGTTGCATTTGTCCTTAAATTCGTTCCAAGCATCCTGGGCCGTTTTAGAAGTAGCGTCATAGGTCATTTCATACCCAGCTTTTTCATAATACTCCTTGTCTCGAACATCCACGATAATGGAATTATATACATGTGATGCAATGGAGGCCACTATATTACTTTCAGGGTTGTTTTCCACATCGGTCAGGACATATCCATCAAATAAATCTTTCAACTGGAGCGCCACACCATTATCGCGACCATAATTGTTACGGGCCAATTCCAGACCACTCTGCATACCTTGTTCTTTAATTCCCATATTATCCAAAGCCTGTTTGGATACCTTGTAGGATTCTTTTCCACTATGGTCATGTAGCCATACGCCTACCTCACTTTTTCCTTGTTCTACGGCCCTATTGGCCAACCCGGCAAGGGACTGACAAAGGAGGTGGTATTGTAACCCCCGTATTTTTTCTGTCTGCCCCAATTCATTTCTACTACCAACTGGAATAATCTCAACACAGTTCCAATATTTTTTTGGCTTAACCTTCATTTCGGGGTGCCAATATTGTCCTTCATCACTGAAAGAGTCGTATTGCTCCAAATAAAGACTTGCATCTTCTTCCGTATCCTGAAAGTCCATGGGATTGGGTGAATCATAGTCGTCACAACCCGTAAAGGATAAGGTGAATACGAATATCAATATATAGTTCATATTATTTTTCATTTTTTTAGTATTAAAAGTGATTTAGTATCCCTGGTTTTGAATAAGTCCATTTACTTTGTTGATTTCATCTTGAGGAATAGGACGTACAAGATGCATCTCATTGATATTGTTGTACTTATCAACAAAAATGTTGTATTCTTTTGCTCTTTCGATTAATTTGCCAGTGCGCTTAAGGTCAAACCAACGGTCGTGCTCTCCCAACAGCTCCCTTGCCCGCTCGTCCAAAATAAAATCAAGATCAACCGTTGAGACTTCCATATTGTCCCTTTCAGAAGGAGTTACCGCCGCACGTCTTCTCAACGTATTGATCCTGTTTAGTACTTGATCGAAATTCCCGGCTCCCAAATGGGCTTCAGCACTCAATAGATAGGTGTCAGATAATCTGAAGATTACATCCTTTCTTGAGCCAGGAGCTTGCCAATCTATTTTAGTGTCTTTGAATTTTTTGATTATAGGCATACGATCTAACCCAGTATTAAGTATAGGAAGGGCTGTTGATTGTGGGTACCATTTATATTCCCCTTCTTCTTTGAATGGGTAAAAATTTATTGCATCATTAGTGTTTCCTGAGGTGTCGTTCCATCTAGGGAAGAAGATGCCAAGTTTACCTAAATCGGCACTATTCTGATTATTTACGTAAAATTCCCTTTGAAAAGTGACGTCATATCGTGAGTCTACATAAGGGTTTTCAAACAATTCATGTACCCTTGGGTTGACCCAATATTGGCGGCTCATAGAACTATAATCGGTTTGGACCCGATCAAAAAGATCAGGTTCAAGTGCTACGATGTTAAACCCAAATAAAGACTGTTGGGGGTTGCCACTCCCGACATAATTTTTGTCAAGACCATATTGTATTGCCCAAATAACTTCAGAATTATTTTGATTGTTTTCGTCATATACAAGAGCATAGGAATCTAGTAATTGGTAAGGAGATTCTGAATCTTCGATAATCATATCAAAATATTTTGAAGCCATATCAAAATCCGAAGATTCTGAATATGGTTTATAGGCACGGGTCAAGTAAAATTTCCCTAATAGTTGTAATGCGGTAGCTTTGTTCACTCTACCCGGATCCTCAACTTCCCACGATAACAAGCTAACTGCTTCAGTAAGATCTTCTATTATGAACTTGTAAATTTCATTCTCAGGCGTTCTTTCTACGTCTGTTATTACCTCGCTTTGTTCAGTGGTGTAAAATGGTACTGCTCCAAAAGTCTCTACCAAATAATAATAAGCGAATGCCCTCAAGACCCTTGTTTCGGCGGTAATTTCATTATAGTAATCAAGGGTCATTTCTTCGGTTTCCAAACTTGAACGGGAAAGTAGCGTGTTGCTTTCCTGGACAATTTTATACAAATTACTCCAATAAGAACCCACTACTCCTGCAGTGGAATTAAAGGAAGAGTCGTAGCCATTGAACATTCGTTCATTTTGGCTTTCTGTAATGGCCATATACAAATCCGTACCGTAATATTGAAGTTCCCCTGTATTGAATACCGAGCGATATTTTGAATATATATCGATTAAAAGTTTTTCCTGTCCTAATTTACTGTTGTAAAAATCGTCTGTCACGGCTGACGGATTGTCAATTTCCAAATTATCGGAACAATTGACCATTAAAAAAACCGATACTGTAATAAAAACGAGCTGTTTTATATTCTTTGTCATATCTGAATTTGATTAAAAGTTTAGGTTAACTCCAAGATTAAAAGTCATTGGAAACAATGAAAGTTGAGTATTTAAATTCTCACCTATGATTTCGGGATCGGAACCAATGTAGTCCGTAAAAGTGTATGGGTTTTGTACTGATCCATAAATCCTCGCTTTTTTAAGTCCAAGAAAATCATTGGCCTTTTCATTTAAAGAATATCCCAAGGTGATGTCCTGAATCTTCACAAAAGTTCCAGAAACCTTTCCTAATACTTGGGTGTTATAAGATTGTGCCCCAACCTCTTGGTAGTCGTTGCTTTGATTGCTAGGCGTCCAATAATTCACATCGGCCTTGTTCCAGTGCTCATTGTCCCATGCTGTAAATGTATAGGTAAAGCTATCATTGTATAGACCGCCAATCCTAGCATAAACATCAAAAGATAAATCAATATTTTTATAGGAAAAAGATTGTGTCATACCTGCCATCCAATCTGGATTTGGCGAACCAATAATTTGATAATCCTGTTCGTCCAGATTATAATCCCTATTCACATCCTCAACCTTTATATGACCAACACTCTGACCATATAGAGCTGCTTCCTCTGCTTCCGATTCCTGCCATATTCCAATTTTCTTATAATCATAGATTATATGTATGGGTTGGCCAATAAACCAACGGTTGCCTAAATCATCCTTTTTATCACCGTATAAATCCTTAATTTCATTCCTGTTCAAGGAAAAAGAGTATTTACTTTTCCAAATAAAATCATTAGTGGAAATATTGACAGTGTTTAACCCAACCTCAATCCCTTTATTAGTTGTTGTTCCGATGTTTTCGTAAATCGAATTAAATCCGTTCACGGACCCAACAGCTTTATTGAAAATCAGGTCATCGGTTGTTCTGCTATAAGCGTCGATACTACCTGTAATGCGGTTGTTCAAAAAACCAAAATCCAACCCTACATTGTGCTCCGAGGTCATTTCCCATTTTAGATTGTCGTTGCCTTTGGAACCTCCCAATCCAAAGCCGTTTGCGCCGTTCTCACCAAAGGTGTATCTTGAATGGTCTAGCTTGGTCCAGGTTATATCATGTCCAATATTATTGTTACCGGTCACACCATAACTAATACGCAGCTTTAAAGAGTTTATGGCATCAACATCCTTCAAAAAATTCTCGTTTTTCATTTGCCACCCAAATGCCAAGGAAGGCATAAAACCCCATTGATTGCCTTTTTTGAGTCGAGAAGTCCCGTCATATCGCCCTGTAAAGGTCAATATGTACTTCTCCCACATAGAGTAGTTGGCACGAAGCATATAAGAATTAAGAGCCGATTCCCAATAATAACTACTTACATCAAGTATCTCGTCCGCAGTTTGTATTGCATGCCAATCTGAAGCATAAGGCAGTCCATTGCCTCGCATGGCGGATCCTTGATGATTTTCGTTTTGAATACTGAAAAGACCAATAAGATCTAATTTGTGATTGTTAGGGAACTCTTTTTTATAGGTAATAATGTTATCCCAAACCATATTTTTATTTCTGCCCTCTCTGCGATAGGCTTCACTTTCGTTAACACCGCTTTTTTGTTGTGTATAGGTTCCTATCCACTCGCCATAGATGTCTGTGTCAAACTGAAATGCTAACTGGGATTTAATGGAAAGGCCTTCTATCGGTTTAAACTCCAAGAATCCGGAAAAATTAGCAAAAAATGCTTCTGTTTCCCGTATGTTGTTTTCATTTTGGATAAAAGGATTGACCTTACTGGATGTTGGCTGAACAATAAAAGCATATTTGCCATTTTCGTCATATGGACTGACAATGGGTGGCAGAAAGTATGTATTCATCAAAGTCTCTGATGCGCCGTGATTTGTATTGTTGTTTGAAATGTATGAGTTTAAGCCAGTCGTAATCTTATCTGTAAATCTGTGCTCCAATCCAATGTTTGCAGTAATTCTATCATAATTCTCCTTTCCTACCATACCTTCATCCTTTAAATATCCAACGCCGAATGAGTAGGAAGTTTTATCATTACCCCCACTTGAATACAAACTATGGTTAGTTACCATACTATTATCGGAAATTTCACGTAACCAGTCGTAATATTCGCCATTTCGTATTCGTTGTTTTTCATCCTCAGTCAAAAAGTCGGGCCTTGAAAGCGAGGCTGCTCCATATTTTTTTTGCCATAGGGCAATTCTATAATCTACATATTCCAGTCCATTACCCTTGTTGCCTAACATATCTGGGATACGTGTGGGTGTTTTTACACCTACCGAACCACTGTATTCTATAGAAAAACCCTTCTTCTTATTGGCTCCTTTAGTAGTTACGATGACAACACCATTGGCTCCCCTGGATCCATATATGGCCGTTGAAGAGGCATCTTTTAATATATCTATTGATTCAATATCATTGGGACTCAAATATTTTAGACCCGAATAGGAAGGTATTCCATCAACTACATAAAGTGGCTCGTTAGAAGAATTTATTGAGTTGGTACCCCTAATCTGTATGCTCATATCTGCACCGGGGCGGTTAGACGCCTTGGTGACCAAAACACCCCCGACCTTACCGTTTAAGGTCTCAGTAACATTGGAATTATTCACCTTTACCAAATCTTTGGAGGATAAGGTTTCAATAGATCCTGTTAAATCCTTTTTCTCTACTGAACCATAACCGATAACTACAACCGCATCTAATGCTTCCTCATTGTATTTCATTACAATTGACAGGTTTGTCTCTTTGTTAATGACCTTTTTTTGAGGTAGCATTCCCATGAATGTAATACTAAGAGTTTCTCCTTTGGGTACACTGATACTAAAATATCCATCAAAATCTGAAACAACTCCTTTTGTAGTGTTTTCAATAACGATATTAGCCCCCGGTATAGGGTAGCCATCCTCATCTTTGACTGTTCCTGTAACCTGTACCTCTGTATTTTGCTCTTGTGCTACGAGTTGTTGCAAAGGCGATAGTAAGAATACTATTGTAAGCACAAACAAAAAGAGTGATGTATTGTTCCTGTTTTTTTTCATAATTAAGTTGGCTTTTAATTCTTTTAAAGGTTAGTTCTCTAATGGCACCCACTTATAACTACCTATTATTTTTGCAGTATGCCTCCCTGTTTTGTCCACAATATTTTGATCGTCTTCCGGAACTTGTGTAAAGTCCCATGCACATTCTAGTTCAGGTTCATTACCAGATACTTCGGAATGCATCAGTGAGTTTATATCTTCCATTGATTTGGCGTCATTCCAAAAACGAAATTTTTTAATATAACCGGTCATTGTTCTACTCCGATCGGTAGGTTCCTGAAAAGCCCACATATTATAGTTCTTCGTATTTGGCTGATATACTTGTTGTTCTCCAGCATCGTTAAAAATATCATTGGTCTTACTAAAAAAGAGTTCTCCATTTATGTACATTTTAAGCTGACCTTCAGTTAAACTCTCATCGTAAACCATTACCAGATGATTCCACTCTCCAAAATTCTCGGGATATTTACTTCCAAATTCCATAACCCTGGATTCCTGAGGCCCCATTCCAATTGTAGCACGTAAATTATCTCCTAAAAAATTTATCATCCAACCTTCCAACGGTTGTGTACTTCCATCAAATGTGGCAATAAAATCACCTATGCCACTTTCGAAAAAGCCTTCATCATATTTCAACCAAGCTTCTACCGAGAAAGCATCATCCCCCCCAAAAGCTGGATCGGCACCAAATTCTATATGTCCTTTTCCATCTATACCATATACAATCAGTTCGGCCGCTTCACCTGGAGGCAAGGTTAGCTGCAGTGAGTTTTGAAAACTGGCAATCGCTTTTTCTGCCTGAATGCAATAATTGTCAGCTTCAAATTGTAATGTAAATTGGCCTGCCAATCCTTTTGAATATCCAAACTGGAGATCTTCGATTTCCTGTTGTAGTTCTGTGGCGTTTTCTTCAGGATAACTTCCATCCTCATCCCCAATACTAGCATTGGTCAAAAGGGAATCCATGGTTTTCAAACTGCTCGAGATGCAGTCCATACTGATTTCCCTAGGCTCTGTATTTATATCATCATCACAGGAATGAAAAACACCCAAGCAACAAAGCGATACAAATAATAAATTCAGTTTTATATTCATTTTAAATTTCATGTTAGGTGACCGTTTAAATTTTTTAATCAACACTATTTTCTTAAAGCTTTAATTTTTGGTAAATGTATTGGTGATAGGTTAGTTTAGGGATTAGTTTAAGATTAGTAGAGGGTTAGAAGTGGATTAATATTATTAATCTATTGATATTTTGACTAAAAAAATGAAATATAATTGTTTTGTGAAGTGTTTTTTTGTCATTTTAAGCAACGTTGAAAGAGGGATTATAATTATCGACAATTCGTATAACTGACTTGTACTTTAAGGATAAAAGGATGTAGCCTTCCCCTTTATAGGACGTTGCTATATTCATTAAATTAGTATTAAAAGGGGAGTATTATGGTGAGTAAAAAAATCGACTTATTGGCTGGACTTTATTATAGGATAGGATATTTAAAACAAGTTCGAGGCGCTTCCATTTAGATGGTTTGTTTTATACTAAAACTGCCCCAACTTTTTTCTCAAAACCCTCATATCCTCTTCTACCTTGGAATCAATGATTTTGGCATAATGCTGGGTAGTACGTAGATTTTTGTGACCAAGCATTTTGCCCACGGTTTCAATAGGAACCCCGTTCGTTAAAGTAACTGTAGTGGCAAAGGTGTGTCGTGCCAAATGGGTGGTAAGATTTTTTTTTAAATTACAACAATCTGCAATTTCCTTCAAATAGGCGTTGGACTTCTGATTGCTCAATACCGGGATTACGCAATCTTTGTTCACCAACTTAGGATAATCTTTGTATTTTTCAATGATTGCCACTGCGGTCGGCAATAAGGGTATGGTAAAACCGGTATCGGTTTTGGTGCGTTTGGATTTGATGTAAAAACCACCCTCCTCATTTTGATAAATCTCATCTGGGCGCAAAGATTGGATATCTACATAGGCCAAGCCAGTAAAGCAACAGAGTACAAACATGTCCCGAACCACATTTAGCCTATCTCCTTCAATTTTTTTATCAATTAGGGCTTGGAGTTCTTCTTTGGAAAGAAACTCCCTTTCCACGGTTTTAAACTGCACTTTGTAGTTGTAAAAAGGGTCTTTGGAGATCCAATCATTGCCTACGGCAATACGGATTATTTTCTTAAAGTTGTTTACATATTTTAGGGCAGAGTTATGGTTGCACTTTTTCGATACTTTTAAAAAGTATTCAAAACCCTTTATAAACTTGAGGTCCACATCCCGGACCGCAATATCATTTTTTCGGTATTCACTCTTTACGTATTCCGCTACATGGCTACGTGTGGTATGGTATCGTTTATAGGTGCCCAAGGCAAATTCGATTCCGACCAGTTTTTCCATTTGTTGATTGTGTTCGTCAAATAACTGGATCAACATTTTTAACTTGGCATCCTTGCCCAAGTATTTATCCTTAACATCATGAACGGTAAAAGGTTGCCCTTCCTCTATTAAGTCATGTTGAATTTTATTGACCTTATGTCTAATGGTGGCCATAAAACGATTCAATTCCTCTGCTTCATAACCTTTGCCCTTCAATTTATTCATTCGCGAATCCCATTTGGACGGATCAATTTTTCGGTTTAAACTAATAGTGGTTCGTCGCCCATCGACCGTAATTCTTAGGTATAGACCTGCTTTTCCGTTCTTGTCGCGACGCTCATCTTTAAGGTAAAAAAGTTTAGAAAACGTACTCATCTATTTTTAGGTGTCGATTTATTCGTAATAAAGGTATAAAAAAGAATTTATATAATTTTGTAATGTTCTAATAAATAAGTATATACAAAGATATCGACACCACTTTGTTATTTTAAAAATAGGTGTCGATTTGGTGACTTTTTATTTGATATTATTTGGTTTAATTTGATATGGAATAAAATAAAAAACCTTGTAAATCAAATATTTACAAGGTTTTTGGTGTGAAATGATATCATTTCAGTGGAGCCGGAGGGATTCGAACCCTCGTCCAAACAAGCAATTAAAATGCTTTCTACATGCTTAGAATCTGATTAATTTTCGATGTATATCTGACCAGAAGCAGCCTAATACACACTTATCTTCTTAAGATTTTGGTGGTGTCGCCAAAGTGAGCTGACACCCTTATGTTGACTTTTCTGGTGCTCCTATAAGAATCGCCATCAACAAGGGCTATTCAGGAACATCTCGCTTCCCTACCTTGTAGGGACGAGGCTAATCTTACTATAATTCAGATTAAGCGGCAAGAGCGTAATTATTTTCGCCAATTAAAAGTGTGAAAAATGAGATTAACGAGCTGTTTCCCAGCGCTCGACATGCTTACATTCCAACTGGTCTCGCTGTCAAAACCGGTCGGCCCCAATATGTAAATGAACTTTTAAGTTAAATTTTAGCTTTATATAATAAGCTAATAATTAACGGGCAGCAAAGCTAACAAAACTTTAGCAACCACTATAATTTTTATTTTGACCTAAGCCAAGTGTTTCTAATTGTATAATTTAGTGCAATATTTATACCAAACCCATATGAAGTTCGGAATCATAAGAGAGTGTAAGAATCCGCCAGATAAGCGTGTAGTTCTATCTCCTAAAGCATGTCAAAAAGTCTTGAATACGCATTCAAAGGCTGAAATTATTGTAGAACCTTCTCCGATTAGAGCTTATGCTGATGATACTTATAAAGATTTAGGTATTACGGTTGCCGATGAAATGGAACAGTGCGATGTACTTTTAGGAGTCAAAGAAGTGCCAATAGATGCATTAATTCCGAACAAAAAATACTTTTTCTTTTCACATACCATTAAAGAGCAACCTTATAATAGAGATTTGCTACGTGCTATTTTAGAAAAGAATATTGAAATGTACGATCATGAAGTAATTACCAATAAAGAAGAGCAACGGGTTGTTGCCTTTGGTAGATATGCCGGTATTGTTGGTGCATATAATGGATTTAGGGCATACGGACTCAAATACGAAGTTTTTCAATTGCCAAAAGCAAGTGACCTGCCCGATCAGCAAGCGTTAATAAACGAACTTAAAAAACTTGACCTACCTAATATAAAAGTATTGCTTACTGGCAGGGGTAGAGTAGGTAATGGTTCTAAAGAAATGCTGGACGGTATTGGATTACGTAGGGTGAATGTTACAGAGTATTTAGAGGAAATTTTTAATGAGCCGGTGTATTGCCAAATAGATGCTGGAGAATATAATAAGCGTATAGATGGTGTTCGTGGTAATAAAGCAAATTTCTTCGCTCACCCAGAAGAATACAAATCGAATTTTTTTAGGTTTGCCAAAGTGACCGATTTCTACATTGCCGGTCATTTTTATGGTCAAGGTGCTCCTTATTTATTTACTAGGGAAGATGCCAAGGATAAAGATTTTAAGATTAGAGTTGTTGCCGATATAAGTTGTGATATTGATGGACCGGTAGCTTCTACTATTAAATCATCTACCATTGCTGACCCCATTTATGGATATGACCCAGTAACGGAGTCCGAAACAGATTTTACGAATGCTGATGCTATTGCGGTTATGGCGGTAGATAATTTACCTTGTGAGTTGCCTAGAGATGCAAGTGAAGGTTTTGGTGAAGCTTTTATAAAAAATGTGATTCCAGCTTTTTTCAATAATGATAAAGATGGGGTCCTAGAAAGAGCTAGAATGACCAAAGACCGGAAGCTAACAGAACGTTTTGCCTACTTACAAGATTACATAGACTAATTATCATGTATATTTAATGATTTGTTAATTTAATGTTAACTAATTATCAAGTTAATACTATATTGTGACTCAATATTAAATATGTGACATGAGATTTAATTGGATTTTGGGTGATAGGACCGATGAAAAATTATACAGACTTTGTGTGGATATCGAATACCAGTTAAGACCAAAAATCGTTAAGTTTCTCATTTTAAATTTTGATAGTTTGGATACCTCTTCATATTTTTCCTGTTTCTTTTTTAATGTGGATCTAAATACAAATAGAATAACGGTAGATGAGCAAACGCCTGTCGCTTACCGAAATGCAATTAATTCAAAATTTGAACGGGAAATAGGAAACTCACTACTCAATATTTAATTTATTTCATATCTGCTAATAGTTCTATGGCTGTAGTGGAAAGTACCTTTCTAAGGTCAATGACTGCTCATGAATATAGCATCAATCAAAATCTCAAAAAACAGACTAACTTGTTTAATAACAAATAGTTATAAGCGAAACGGTACTAATAATGTATAGTAAAATAGTTGTTTTGTATACATGATGAATTTTAAAGTGGAAAAATTATATATTTGATTAGAATTCATAGCCGTATTCGTTCGATATCTTAATGCAATTGGTATAGATATGAAACCAGCAGAGAACTACATTTTCAATCAACCCGAACCATACAGAGGTATATTAATGCATTTACAAGTGATGATTAAAACGACTTTGCCTGAGGTCGAACTGAAATTCAAATGGAATATTCCCTGTTTTTATATTGGTAAATCGCCAATTTGTTATTTGAACGCATCGCACAAAAAGAAGTTTGTAGATATCGCTTTTTGGAACGCTGCCCACCTTACAAAACATTTAAACGTACTTATTTCTGAAAACAGAAAAGTAGTACGTTCATTGCGATACGCTACACTCGAAGATATTGATAACGATATTCTGGTAGATGTTTTACAGGATGCTTATGCTGTTCGTAAGAACGGGTTTTATAAGCAGAATGACTTACTTTGATTGCAAATGTTTGTAAGGATAGAGCTTATTTTTTTATTCCTTTTCACAAACTATTACAAAATAGATAACATAGAGCCAGCCTAATATTCCGTGTAATAGCGCATACAAAACTGATTTGTTCCTGTCCCACGAAATTACAATGGCAATTGCGCTACCAATCCCAATACCATTATTAACTGCAGTTTTTGTAATTCCTGAATTTCCTGTTTGTTGACTAAAGCATTCAAGAGAAAATAATAGTAGAATAATTGATGCCAGTTTTATTTTATTCATTTTAATTTATAGCTGTGTTCAACCCATAAGTGCAACACTTATTCTTTAGGACTTCAATAGGGTTGTTATAATTAAATTTTCTAATAGGTCTGTAATTTAGTAATCTTTCTACTTCTTT